>Ga0182027_10000009_pt1 | contig 276040 bp, 202 predicted proteins | sample 712E1DmetaG_FD_121300 | JGI IMG/M metagenome (GOLD analysis project Ga0182027, IMG submission 121300) | Permafrost microbial communities from Stordalen Mire, Sweden - 712E1D metaG (Illumina Assembly) | ecosystem: Environmental > Terrestrial > Soil > Wetlands > Permafrost | place: Sweden...
ACCAAGACTTGCTCTCCTTGGTCCTGAGATCTGTTGCTGCCAGCTTTAACGGCATGGGTGGTTTTCATATTGGCAGGTGTAGCTCTCAACGGCTCACCTGCCAATCCCCATGCCATCTACAAAGCTCATCAGGATCGTGATAGCCGCGAGCGGGATCGCAAAGATTCGGCTGTACAGCGGCAGCCGGAGCTACAGGAGACGTTTCCAGCGCGCGATCTGGGCGCGGACGTTCTTCGGCGATGGCGCGCCGGTGGCGGTGCGCGCGGCGAGGGCGCGACGGACGTCGAATACGCGGGCGGCAGCAGCACCGAATTGTTTCGCCGCCAGCTTTGGCAGCGGCACGCCGCTTTTCTCCGAATCGGCCACAAGCGCACCGACCTTATGGTGAGCCTCGCGGAAAGGGACGCCCTTTTTCACGAGGAAGTCCACGAGGTCGGTTGCCAACAGCATCGGATCACTCGCGGCGGCTTCACAACGGGCACGGTTCACCTTGGTGTTGCGCAACATGTCAGAAACGATCAGCAAGGTCGTCATCAACGTCCGGGCGCACATGAACAGCGGCAGTTTGTCCTCTTGCATGTCGCGGTTGTACGTCAGCGGCAAACCTTTCAACGTCGTCAGCACCGCGATCAGGTGGCCGTACAATCGGCCCACCTTGCCCCGGGTCAGTTCGGCGACGTCGGGGTTCTTCTTTTGCGGCATCAGCGACGAGCCGGTGGTGTAGGCATCGGCAATCGTGATGAAAGCAAACTCGGCACTCGACCACAGGATCAAATCTTCCGCCAGCCGCGACAGGTGCATCCCGCAAATCGCCGCCGCCGCCAGGAATTCCACCACGAAATCACGGTCGCTGACGGCGTCCATCGAATTCTGCGTTACACCGTCGAATCCGAGCAGTTTGGCGACGTAGGCGCGGTCGAGTTTGAGGGTACTGCCCGCGATTGCGCCCGAGCCAAGCGGGCAGAGGTTGGCGCGTCGGGCGCAGTCATCGAAGCGATTCGCGTCCCGGTCAAGCATCTCCACGTAGGCCAGCAGGTGATGGGCGAACAGAACGGGTTGCGCCCGCTGCAGGTGCGTGTAGCCGGGCACGACCACGTCCTCGGTGCGCTCGGCGAGCCATACCAACGCGCGCTGCAGTTCGCCGATGCTCAGTTGTGTCTGTTGGACGGCATCGCGCAGCCAGAGGCGCATGTCGGTGGCGACCTGGTCGTTGCGGCTGCGAGCGGTGTGAAGCTTTTTGCCGACGTCGCCGATCTTGCGGATCAGCACCGCCTCGATGTTCATGTGCACGTCTTCGTAGGCGGGGTCCCATTTGAATTTGCCCAGAACCATCTCGCGCTCGATGGCGCGAAGGCCGCGTTCGATCTTCGCGGCTTCGGACCTGGTGAGGACACCGACCTTGGCGAGGCCCTTCGCGTGCGCGATGGAGCCGGCGATGTCGTGCCGAGACAGCATCCAGTCGAAACTGATGCTCTCAGTGAACGCCTGGACGTCTTTGGTGGGGGCGGCAGAGAACCGCCCGCCCCACGTCTGTTGCGGCGCTTTTTTCATGGCGGCGTGATTGTCGCCCATCGCTGGCGCGAAGCAAGCCAACTATTCGGCTTGTTGGCCGCCGCGGGGAGGCATGGGTGTCGTGGAACGTCCGCCGGGTGCTCCTCCCATCGCCCCCATCGCGTTCATCATCATCTCCTGTTGGTTGCTGTAATGTTTGTAATCTGACGGGGGCTCAAACAGCGATGCGGCAGGCTTGGTCTGATTGATATCTTGAAAACGGGTGGTCACAACGCCGCCATTGCCGGCGTCGACTTCGGTTTGAATGGGGTAATCCTTTAAATCCGTGGCCTGCCACACAAACATGGTAACCGGCGTGCCTCCTTCGGGTGTGACAACGACCTTGTATTTCACGCAGGGATGGCCATCAAGCGTTTCCTTCCCGACCTCGGTCTTGACCGTTTTCGGCGGCGTATTGCTTTCCGTTGACGAGGAACTGGCTCCCATCGGCAGGTCGCAGTAGGCTTTCATGCCCGGAAACACGACATAGCCCTTGTGTTTCTCCGGGAGCATGATGGTGATGCTCTTGTCCATTCCCATCTGTTTCATCATGGCAGCAGCCTGCGGCGACATCATGCCTCCCTGCGCTTTCGTCATGTCCATTTCCGTGCGCACCTTTCCTTCCAGCACCGCATAGCTCATCTCAATCTGCATATCATTGCCACCCGCGCCCTTGATGGTGGTGTGAGCAACCGCCGAGAAAGATTTGTCCTTGCCAAAGATTTCGGCCAGACCGGCGCCGGCATCGCCGCCGCGGCGCGGTCCTGCAAACGTTCCCTGGGCTAAGCCGGCGCCACTCAGCGCGCAAAAGGCCAGGGTCACGATTGAAATAGTGCGAATTGTCCTCATTTTTTTCCTCCTGATGGTTGGTGATGACGATAGCGTGAAATCCAGCAATCGTCTATACGAATATGATACAGTGCTGCCTCATGTCAGAAACATTCCAAGCGACGCTGTTCGATCTCGACGGCACACTGGCCGACACGCTGGCCGATCTGGCCAACGCCACCAACTGGGCGTTGGCGCAACTGGGGTGCCCAACACATCCGTTAGACCGCTACCGCCACCTGGTCGGCGACGGGGCTCGAAATCTCTGTGCTCGGGCGCTGCCGGCTGACAAGCAATCTCTGGTCGATGAGGTCCTCCCTCTGATGCGGCACCATTATGACGCACACTGCTTCGATTTGACACGGCTCTACCCGGGGATTCCTGAATTGGTGGCTGCGCTTGGTGCGCGAGGGTGCAGAATGGCTGTGCTCAGCAACAAACCCGATGTCTTCACTCAGCGGATGATTGCCCAGTACTTCCAACCGTCGCCGTTCGCCCTGGTACGAGGCCAGATGGACGGCGTCCCGTTGAAACCAGACCCGACTGCCGCCCTCCAGATTGCACACGAACTGGGCATTGCGCCCGAGCACTGGCTTTATCTCGGCGACACGAATACGGACATGCGCACCGCCAACGGCGCAGGAATGTGCGCCGTTGGGGTTCTATGGGGATTTCGAGATCGTGATGAGCTTGTCGAAAGCGGCGCTCATCACATCGTCGCGAAACCCAGCGACGTGCAAGGACTGCTTCTCTAGCGCCGGCCGCCGCCGCCGCGAAACTCACGTCGTCCGCCGCCGCCACCGAAACCGCCACCGCCGCCGCCAGGACCGCGTGGGCGTTCCTCGCGCGGGCGAGCCTCATTAACCGTCAGGGCACGGCCATCGAGTTCCTTGCCATTGAAGTCAGCGACGGCCTTATTAGCCTCTTCCTGCGAGCCCATCTCAACAAAAGCGAACCCGCGGGACTTGTTCGTAAACTTATCCACGATCAGTTCGCATTTGGCGACATTGCCTGCCTGCTTGAACAGGTCGAGGATGTCTCCTTCGGTCGTATTAAACGACAGGTTGCCAACGAATAGCTTGGTAGCCATAATGTGATGCTTCTTCCTTCTGCTGCGGTCGGAGGTCTTAGTGACTGTTCCCGCTTATCGGGTTTCGGACTGTCACCGAGCGAACGGGGCTGACTGACATTCCACCAATCTCACTGCGAGCACCTTCCATCTGCGAGCAACTCCAACTCTAGGCCAAACACGCCAAAGCGCAACACTAATTTTATCGCCAATTTTGTCCTGCCAAGGGATGACCAGGCGCCGTCCTAACGGCTGGCGTGACTGAATAAAAGTTTGAAGGTTTGGTGGAGACGAAGGGAGTTGAACCCTCGACCTCCGCAATGCCATTGCGGCGCTCTCCCAACTGAGCTACGTCCCCAACCTTTTCCAACGATTACGGGCCGCATGCTAATCATCTCCATCGGCTTTGTCAAACCCGCGTTCGAAATGGAGGGGAGAAACTGCTTTACAGGCATCGAAACGATGACTAAACTGCTGGCTCGTTAAGAAGAAAGGCTTCAGACGTCGATCATGATGGCAATGGAGAAAAAGTTGGACATAAAGAAAGAATTTCAGCTCCACCCCAAGGACACGGGGTCAGCTCACGTACAAATCGCGCTGTTGACCGCTCGCATCAACGAGCTGACACAGCATTTGCAGGCGCACGTGAAAGACCACAGTTCGAGGCGGGGACTGCTGAAGATGGTAGGCCAGCGGCGTCGGTTGCTCGATTATCTGAGCCGTACCGACCTCAAACGCTACCAGGAACTCATCAAAAAACTCAACCTCAGAAAGTAGGAAAGACCGAAGATTGGCAGTTTGATGGATTGATAATCGGCTGACAACGCAGAGCGTTGCGGGCCGCCATCTTTCCATCGAGCCAATCTCCAGTTGATCCGCAAAGGAAGGTCCATGCACCAAACAGTCAGTACTCCCATTGGAGACAAGAATCTTATCATCGAAACAGGCAAGCTGGCCAAACAGGCCGACGGCGCAGTCGTCGTCCAATACGGGGAGACGGTCGTCATCGTCACCGTCGTGGCCGAGACCAGCTTCAAGGAAGAACTCGATTTCTTTCCGCTGACCGTCGATTACCGCGAGAAAGCAGCCGCTGCGGGCAAATTCCCCGGTGGCTATTTCAAACGGGAAGGACGTCCGACCGAAAAGGAAATCCTCACCTCCCGCATGATTGACCGCCCCTGCCGGCCTCTGTTCCCGGAAGGTTTTTACAACGACACCCAGATCATGGCGATCTTGCTGAGTGCGGACGCCGAAAACGATCCGGATATTCTCGCCATCAACGGCGCGTCCGCCGCGCTTACCGTTTCCGATATTCCCTGGCACGGCCCGATCGGCGCCGTGCGCGTCGCCCGCGTCAACGGCCAATTCCTCATCAATCCGACACACACCCAGCGCAAGGACAGCGATCTCGACCTGATCTACGTCGGCGGCGAGAAAGACCTCGTCATGATCGAAGGCACCGCCAACGAAATCTCCGAGGCCGACATAGGGAGCGCCATCGAGTTTGCTCACGGTCACGTTCAGAAAATCATTGCCGCCATGCGGGAACTCGCTCAAAAAGTCGGCGTCAAGAAGCGTAACGCCGTCTTGAAGACCGTCCGCCCGGAAGTGCTCGCCGCCGCCAAGGCAACCATCGCCCAGGAAATCCTCACCGCGATTTTGATTCACAAAAAACTCGAACGCGAAGCCGCTGTCGACGCGCTCAAGGACAAGATGTCCGCGGCGCTCAAGGCGAAGTTTTCCGACGTCACCGATTTCGAAATCAACGAGTCGATGTACCGCGTCGAGAGCGAAGCCGTTCGCACGTCGATCCTCAAGAACAACAAGCGTCCCGACGGCCGCGGCGCGAAAGACATCCGTCCGCTGCAATGCGAAGTTGGCCTCTTGCCCCGCACCCACGGCTCGGCCATTTTCTCGCGCGGCGAGACCCAGGCGCTGGTGCTGACCACCCTCGGCTCCCAGTCCGACACCCAGGAAATGGACGCCTGGACGGGCGGGCCGACAGAGAAACGATTCATCCTTCATTACAATTTCCCGCCGTTCAGCGTGGGCGAGACGGGGCGTACGGGAGGCCCGGGTCGCCGCGAGATCGGTCACGGCGCGCTGGCGGAGCGTTCCATCGCACCGATGATGCCCGCCGAACTGGATTTCCCCTACACCATCCGCGCCACGTGTGAAATTATGGAGTCGAATGGTTCCACCTCGATGGCCAGTGTGTGCGGCGCGACCTTGTCGCTGCTGGATGCCGGCGTGCCGTTGAAGGCCCCCGTTGCGGGCATCTCGATCGGGCTGATCACCGATGAGAAGACCGGCCAAGCCTTGACGATCACGGACATCCTCGGGACCGAAGATCATTTTGGGGACATGGATTTCAAGGTGGCCGGCACAGCCAAAGGGATCACGGGATTCCAGACAGACCTCAAGTCGCATGGATTGAGCCATGAGCTTGCGAAACGCGCCTTCGACCAGGCCCGCGAAGCTCGGTTGTTCATTCTCGACAAGATGGCGGAAGCGATCAAAGGACCGCGAGCGGAGTTGTCGAAGTATGCCCCGCGCATCTCCACCATTCGCATCAACCCTGAAAAGATCGGGGCGGTCATCGGGCCGCAAGGCAAGATCATCAAGGGCATCGTCGAAGCCACCGGCTGTCAGATCGACATCGACGACGATGGCTCGATCCACATCTTTTCGACAAACGGGGAAGCGGCCCAACGCGCCATCGAGCAAATCCAGGCGATTACCGCCGAGGTGGAAGTCGGCAAGATCTATCACGGCAAGGTGGTCGGCATCAAGGAATTCGGCGCATTCGTCGAAATCCTGCCCGACCGGGACGGACTCCTGCACATCAGCGAAATCGCCGATCACCGCATCAAGCAGGTCGAAGACGTCCTGAAAATGGGCGATGAGGTCTGGGTCAAAGTGATAGGCGTTGATGACCGCGGCAAGGTCAAACTCAGCCGTCGAGCGGCCATGGCGGAAAGGGACGCGGCGGCCAAACAGTCGTAGGAGACTCCTCTGTAGCCGCACCGTTGCCGCACACGACGTGCGGCGTCTCGTCCGACTCGGCTTACGGGTGCGCGCAGAACGCAGGCTGAAGCCTGCGGCTACAAATACCAACGGCACCCCGGAACTTTTCGGGGTGCCGTTCTGTTTTTTGAACGAAAAGGACGTTACTTCGCGTTGGCCTTGCACTCGGGCTTGTCTTTGCCGAGCGCTTCTTTCTTGGCCGTGATGTTCGGAAATTGCGCCGCCTTCTGTTTGTTTTCGTCGATGAAACTCTTCCACTTCTCGGGAACATCGCCTTCCGCAAAAATCGCTTCCACCGGGCACACGGGCACGCATGCCGTGCAGTCGATGCACTCGTCGGGATGAATGTACAAACGGTCCTCGGTCTCGTAAAAACAGTTGACCGGGCACACCTCAACGCAATCGGTATACTTACAACCCACACACGGCTCGGCTACTACGTGCATTGCTTCCTCCTGTTAATCTCATAAATCAAGTTCACTCGTTTTTCGTATGCTATACTGCTCTCCGTGGAAACTGCCAAGCGCAATCTTACACGTCGCGCCGCAAAAATCATCCAAAAACTGCGCCGGGCTTATCCCGACGCCCGGTGCGCCCTGCGGCACGAGAATCCTCTTCAGCTCCTTGTTTCCACCATTCTGAGCGCCCAGTGCACCGATGAACGCGTCAACCAGGTCGCACCCGCGTTATTCCAGCGGTATCACAGCGCTGCCGATTTCGCCGCGGCATCTCCGGATGTATTGGAGCAGATGATCCGTTCGACCGGCTTCTTCCGCAACAAAGCCCGCTCGATCCGCAATTGTTGTCGGGCCCTGGTCGAACGGCACGGCGCTCGCGTGCCAAATACGCTCGACGAACTCATCCAGCTCGAAGGTATCGGACGCAAAACCGCCAATGTTGTCCTCGGAGTCGCCTACGGAAAGGCCGAGGGCGTCGTGGTGGATACCCATGTCACCCGCCTGTCGCGGCGGATGGGGTTGACCCGGCAACAGACACCGGAAAAAATCGAGCAAGCCCTGATGAAGATCGTCCCGCGCACCGATTGGATCGATTTTTCTCATTTGCTCATCTGGCACGGACGAAAACGCTGCAACGCACGAAAACCGGATTGCATCCAATGCGAAGTAGCGAAGCTGTGTCCCAAGATGGGAGTGAAGCGCACCCTAAAGGGTGCGGCTACAGGACCGTAGCCGCAGGCTTTACGCCTGCGAAAACCATCGAGGACTGTGATGAAAGAACCCAACGAAGGCGACAAAGTGCCTGCCTTCAAGGAACTTGCGGTTCAGAGGGGCAAGATCGCCGGCCATGCTGCCTAGGTGCTCGCGGCGATTTGATGTTGCCGAACGACGGCCTTGAGGACAGCCCGTCGAGTCCCGCTAAGGATGCCGATCGTTTTCTTTCACGAGCCGCTCGAACCAGTGCGTCTTGTGGAGCAACTGCGGATCCTCGTCGAGTCCGATGACGGTCTTCTCCAATCGGGCGGACCAGTTGCTGGCGCCGACGGAGCCGGGGACGTTGAAGCGGGTTTCCTGCGCGAAAATGTCTGTGATCTGGAACATCGCCAGCCAGGAGTTGGATTCCAGTACGCGGCGACAGTAGGCTTCGTGGACCTGTGAAGTAAACTCGTGCGGGATGTTTTGGTCGTCGAGGCCGCACCATTTGCAGAAACGTTGGAGTTCGAGCCAGGTGATGTGGGCGCGTTCGTGGTCTTGTTTGACTCGGGCATCCTCGTGTTCCTGCCACATCTTTTTCCACATCGCGGCGAGCGGATCGTGGTCGTGCGTCGACGGCGCGCAGATGGACAGACGCGGATACTTCGTTCCGTCCACATAAGTGTAGTCGGGATTGCGTTCCCAGTGCGGAATCTTGAAACCGGGAATGCCCATTTTGAGCAGGTGCGGTCGCACGTAGGGCGGCACCATGCCAAGGTCTTCCGCGACAACGACCGTGCCGCCCGCGGCGCTCTTGACCATGCGGAGGAGTTCGTCGCCGTGTCGCAGGTTGCGTTTTTGTTGCTGCCCGGTGTTGTCTGGGCCGGGAAAGAAACGCGGCAGCAAGCCGCCTGTCTTGTTCGCAGCTTCCACTTCGATGAGGTTCACAAACTCCCCGTTGCGTTGCGGCGGCCAGGGGAACGCGTAGACGCGGTAAAACCCCAGCACGTGATCGATACGAAACAAATGAAAGATACTGCCGATCTGCGCCAACCGCTGCCGCCACCAGGCAAAGTCGGTTTTCCGCTGCTCGTTCCACCGATAGAGTGGCACGCCCCAGTTCTGGCCCCATTTCTCGGTGAACGCATCCGGTTTGAATGTTGCCTCAGGCGGCGCGCCGCCACTCCAATCCAGATCAAAGATCTCGCGGTTCGCCCACACATCCGCGCTGTAACGACTGACGCCAAACGGGAGATCGCCCATTAACGCAACCTTGCGGCGCGAACCGTGGGCTTTGAGCCTGGTCCACTGGCCAAAGGCGATCCACTGGACGTAAGCGAAAAACCGTTCGCGTGATTCGAATTCCTCACGCCGATCCGCCGACAAAGTCGTCAGCCAATTCCTTGCAGCCGCGGGCGTTTGGTGTTCCGCCGGCCAGAGTTCCCAGTTGGGCGACCCGTTATTCGTGTCCATGAGGGCGCGGAACAGCATGTAATCGGCAAGCCAGGGATTGGCTTCAACAAAGGCGCGAAATTCTGCCGCCCGCTCGCTCCGCTTGCTCCAATGTTTGACAAGAAACGATTGGAAGGCCTGCCAAAGCAGGGTGCGCTTGAGCTTTTTGACCTGGGGATACCTCACCGAACCCTCTCGCAACTCGTTCAACATTCCGGACTGGGCAAGGGACTTGAACTTCGCTGCCGATAAATCGGGAATGTGCTCGTGCGAGATCGCAATCGTCGTTGGGTCCAGCGCCAGCGAACTGATCGCATTGTAGGGTGAATTGTCGTCGCTCGTTTCGTTGATGGGCAGGATCTGCAGGACGCCGAAGCCGTGCTGGTGGCACCAATCCATCATCTGCCGCACGCCTTCCGTGTCCCCCACCCCCAGACCGTCCCCGGTCCGAATGGCAAACACCGGACAAAGTATGCCCGCCAACTTCTTCTCTGGACTGAGTTTCATTCCCGTGCCTCGCTAAGAGCCGCTAACAGAACTGCAGCCGCAGGCTTTAGCTCCGACAGGAGTCGCGAGTCCAAATCGGACCTGCGTTGGGAAGGCGCACCCATAAGCCGAGTCGGACGAGACGCCGCAGTCGTCCGCGGCAACGGTGCGACTACGGGAGACGCGGTTTTGTTAGGTGCTCTAATTCCCTGGCCCCTTGTTCTCCGGCGAACCAACGATCCTGGTTTCTTCTGGACCGAGGTAGCTGGGACGAAGACCACCCGCATCGAGCACAATCTTGTCGAGCACCACGCCGGGATCGATCATGTAAATCTTCAAAACGTGCGGGCCGTCGCCGGCGATGACATGGGTTGTGACGCCCGTGGCCGATGAATTCAATACGTTGTGTGACCAGTTCCTGGATTGAACGTCGGTGTCGATCGTGACGACGTGCGGCTCTTCGTTATCGAACCCGACGGCATAGCGCAATCCTTTTCCATACTTTACGGGGTGCGTCGGCGCGAGATAACAGGTCACGGTCACATTGCTGGTCGAGAACAGAGATGTCCCGTACTCGAGCAGCGGCGATTTCTCGACGATGCTGCCCAGATCGATGCTGGGTGCAATCGTCGGGAACACTGCCATCGCATTGCCCGAACGGCCAAGACCGGGAATGATCTGCCAGCCAGCACCCGCACGGTCCTGTTTGCTGGTGAAATGCTCCGCTTCGATCGCCACGACGCCGTCGGACTCGACAAATCCCGGCGCCGGCAAGAGCCGGACCAAGGGTTGTCCGACCGAGAGCACGTTCACTATGCGCGTGGCGCCGGCTCCGGTGATCTTGATCGTCTCGAAGCCGATCGTCCCCGTCGGAGCCCTGTCTCGATCGAATGACACCCAGATCCGGGTGTCATTGCTCAGATTGCCGGTTGTCTGGCTGAGTTTGATCCAATCCTGGCTGGCCTTGGCAAACCATTCGGCCGGTGCGCGGCCGGTATTGAAGACGTCAATGAAACGCTTCTCTCCTGTCAAGAGATTGACGGATGGCAGGAAGGCTTCTTTCTCGCCTTCGCGGACCGGTTCGCGTCGGCCCTCGATGGCGACGCCAAGGCCTGCGGCTGCCGGAAGTTCCGCCGACACGGTTGGCGGTTTCCATGGCGTTGGGCGCAGGCTGCGCCATTGGTTGCTGGAAGGTTCGATGGACATCATGTTCAGCCATTTGCCGCCGGCGAGTTGTTCGTTGAACCAAGCCGTCTCCGTTTTCATCCGGGCGTCGGCATCGATCGCCCGACGCGCCCAATCGCTTGCGCTCGACCGACCCTGCGCGGCGTAAAGCACGGCTTTCTCGGCAGAGAAAATGCGCCGATTCGCAAGTGCGGCGCCGCGCACGGGATACGCCACGAGTTCAAAGAAAGCGTCTCTACGATTTTCCGGCATCGCGGCGTAGAGGCGGTCGGCGCGGGCAAGAATGTCGTCGTAAGCATCCAACCGTGTTTGAACCTCGTCCCCGTAATCAATCGAAGTCAGTGCGCTCGGGCGCGGCTGCTCGTTCGGCAGATACCATTGCAGGTGCTCGGGTTTGCGCGCGTAACCGAGGCGATAGTATTCGTCCATGATGGCCGCGATCTCCGGCGCGTGTTCGGCGCCAAATTCACGCTCCGCCACCTGTTTGAGGTAATCGGGAAGGTTGTCTCGACGCCATTTCGTGATGTCCCAACCCATTTGGAGGAAGAATTCCATGCCGATCTCGCCGGGCTTGAGATCGCCGACGTTGACGATCCAGAGCTTGCGCATCCCGTGATCGTACGCTTTCGACATTTCCTCCCAGATCAGCGCCGGCGGCGTGGTGTTGAGCCACAGATAGCAGAGCGGATTTCCGAGATAGGAGATATGATAATAAACGCCGAAGCCGCCTGCGCGATCCTTGACTTCTTGCGCGGAAGGGAAATAGCGGATGTAGCCGAAATTGTCATCGGGAAAGACGAGGGTGACGTCCGGCGGGACCTTCAAGCCGTTCAGGTAATAACCCAATACTTCCTTGTATGGACAGAAGATTTGGGGAATTTTCGTCACATCGGGATTGACGTACTTGGCGAGCAGATCGCGCTGGACGCCGAAGATTTTCTCGAGCGTCTGCACGTGTTCCTCTGCGGTGCGCGGGCCCTGCATCGGGCCGTCGTGGATGCCGCGCATGCCAAGCGTGTAGATGTTTTCATACCGACCATTCTCGGCTGCCCGTTGCTCCCAATACTTCGTGACCCCCTCGGAGTTCTTGACGAAATTGAAATCCTCATGCGGCCCCGTCCACTCGGTCACGTTGTTGCGCAGCATTGGTTCGCAATGGGACGATCCCATCACGATTGCGTAGTCGTCCGCCACCTGTTTGTTCTTCGGATACAGATTGAACGCCTTCGTGCAGGAGTGCATGGCCGGCCAGAGGGTGTTGGCCTTGAGACGCAGTAACAACTCACAGATCCGCGCGTAAGTCTTGGGTCCGATATCACCGGTCTCGGGCTCGAACGTCTTGGCCGCCCATGGCTGCAGCCCCCAATCTTCATCGTTGAGGAAAATGCCGCGGTATTGGATGGATGGCGGCCCCATCTTGCGGGTCCCGGCCGCGACAAGGAGATTGTCCCGGTGATCCGGTTTCGCGTCAGCCCACCAATACCAGGGCGAAACGCCGATGGCCTGGGACAGTTCGTAGATGCCATACGCCGTCCCGCGACGATCGCTACCGACGATTACCAGACCCCTATTAACGCCGGGCAACGGTTGCGGCACGACCGCGATCAGGAAAGTCTCCCACTGTCCTTGCACCGCGCTCACGTCGAGTTTCTTGTCGCGCACGAGGGCGTCGATTACCGGACTCTGCCCGAGGGTCCCCACCAGCACGGTGTTGGCTGACGACTGTGCGGCTGCGGCTCGGACAACCGGCTTCTTTCCGGTCACGCGCCCAATATCCGCCGCCAGATCATTGGCCGCGATCTGGACGACTTTGAAATCATCAGTCGAGACCAGAATGTCCGCCGCCTGCCCGGCCTGGACGAGCTTGAAATCGCCTTCCCGATAATCGCTGTGCACCCACGAAGCATCCGGAGCGGCCGACAGCCGTGTTCCGATCAGGCCTGCTACGAATAGAAGAATGGGAATCATGCTGGTTTGATTTTTCATAAGTGTTTCGTCCTCGCGTCCTCAGCAGACAGTTCATTCTCAGCCTCATCAGAAACCGCCTGGCACCCGTTTCACCTTGCCTCGGGTCAGTTTGTCAAACACTCCGATCACAGGCAGGGCGTTCCCGTCATTATCGAACATGCCTCGACCATTCCTCGGTGGCGCGACTGCTGCCTCCCACCAGAAAACGCCTTTCCCGAGGTTATGAGGCGTGCTTAGCACAACCTGGTTTAGTTCGTCCAGAAATTGCCGCTGTCCTTCCGGCGTCTCCGGAAAAGGCGCATTCTGTCCCCGGTATTCCGCGGGCCTCCAATTGTAAGCCGCTTCGACCACCATGATGTCTTTGTGATATTCGTCGGCCATGAACTCCAGGTTCTCGCGAAGGTCGAGCAAAGAGCCATGCCACCAGGGGTAATAAGACTGACCGATGACATCGTAGGCAACCTTGTAGGAGTTCAACTTGTCGAAGAAATATCTCGTAGCCGCTTTGTCGCCCCCCCTGTCGATGTGGATCATGATTCGGGGACGCGGCGCGTCGCCTCGGCCTTCGTCCACGCCACGGATCCCCGCCTGGATCAACTCCGCAAAGTTGCCCCATTGATCCGGCAGTTTTCCGTCGGGCCAAAGCATGCCGTGGGTGATTTCGTTCCCGATCTGGACCATGTCCGGCAGCACGTCATTGGTTCGAAAGGTGGTGATCGTGTCGCGAGTATAGTCGTGCACCGCTTCCACCAGTTCCGCGTGCGTCTTCCCTTGCCAAGCCTTCGGAATGAACTGCTTGGCCGGATCGGCCCACGTGTCGGAATAATGAAAATCCAACAGGAACTTGAACCCGAGTTTCTTCGCTTCTCTCGCCAGAGCAAGCGTGTACTCAAGATTGTTGGGGAGCCGGGTGGGCATGTGGAACAGCCGCAGCCGAATCCAATTGTAGCCATGGTCCCGAAAGATCTGGAGCGCGGGTTTTGGCTCACAATTCTCCTGGAACACAGACCCCTGGTCCTCCGCCTGTTTCAGGAAGGAAAGGTCGGCGCCGATGGCATACTCGGAGGCTCTCGCGGTCCCCACCAGCATGATGATGGCCACGACCAGGTAACGGAGAGCGCCAAAGATCATTTCCAAAGACTTGCGCGTTTCCATAAAGCCACGGTTTCGACCCTTGATTAACGGATGAGCCCTTTCACGAAGCAAGCAAAATCTTGTTCGCGGCAGAAGCATGCACAGGTGATGCAAAGTCCGGTTGTAGCGGCGGTCTGCGACCGCCGCTACAGGTGGCAAGAACACTGCGGATTCAAATGGCTGCGGCTTCGCCACCCTATCACTTTGACCCCGGCCGGTGCAGGGCTTCGCGCAAGGCCCGGGTGTTCCGATCCGAACCCGTAAAGAGCTGCTCGGGAAACTTTCGGAACCGCAGCATCTCATCGTAGATGCGTTCGCCCTGGTACAGGTTCGACCCCATCCCGGCCAAATATTGCAGGCGCAGGTTGCGGTCCCGATTCACCTGGGCGTTCCTCAGCCAGGGCGCCAGGTCGGATCCCTGTCCGCCGTACGTCGCCAGCAAATCGATCGCCGACTTCAATCCCACCTCGTCAAGCGACAGCGTCACGGACAAATAGCCTTTACTGTCCATCCGTTGTTGGAGTTCGTCGATATCGATCTTTGACGGTCGATCCTGTCCCAGCAGGATCAGATCATAGCCTTTTCCCTTTTCATCATTGCTCCAGATCGTCGCCCTGGGAAAGGCGTCAAAGAAGGTCGCCAACTCACTTTGGACGGCTTCAGAATTACTCTCGTACAGCGGCACCCATTGCGTGACAATACCGCCCGGGTTCAGGTGCTGCCTGACCAACTCGAAATACTCCTTTGTATACAGAGTGGCGGAACCTTTGACCCAAGGATGGATCGGGTCGGAGGTGATGATGTCGAATTTCTCCCGCGTGGTAAGGATGTAATGCCGGGCATCGTCATAAACCACTTCGACCCGAGGGTCTTTCAATACATGGTTATTTTCCCAGCCAAAATACTCCGTCACAACCCGGGGGATCAGCGGTTCGATTTCACAAATGACGATTCGTTTGATCCCGGGATACAACACAAACGAACCCGCTGTCACGCCGGCCCCACACCCCACCACCAGCACCGAACGGGGCTGTGGATGAAAAAGCGCGGGAATATGCCCGAGCATTCGCTGCAACCGCATGTCCTGAGGTTCACTCGATGCCTCCACTTTGCCGCTGACGTGGAAGTTGCGCACGCCGCTGGTTAATTCCGACACCGCCACCGAGGAGTTCATCCCCTCGCCCATGTACAGAATGTCGGCTTGCCCAATCCAGGACGGCAGATAGCGGCCATACGCGACCAATTCCCAGGGCACCTTCGGCACGCTCCAGGAAAAGAACACGGCAAACCCCGCAGCAGCCAGAACAATCGTCACGGTCTTGAGCAAGGTTTCTCCAGGTTCGCGGCTGCCCGGGGCATCGGCTCTCGATACCCAGAGGCAGAACAACAAGAGAAACACCCCGGCCACAGCGGAAAGCGCGATCAGTACACGCTGGCTCTGCTGGGTGCCGAGCCAGGGGATCAGGAGAAGGCTCACCCCGATCGCCCCCAAAATGGCCCCGACCGTATTGGCCGCATAAACTCCTCCGACGAGTCGCCCGGGATCACTTCCCTGCGACGTGACCGCAGCCAGCGCCAGGGGAAAACTGGCTCCCCACAGACAGGTCGCCGGCAAGATCGCCCAAATACAACGCACCAGATCGAGTTGAAAATTCAGCCAGGGACGACTGGACAGGGAAGGATCAATCGGCCAATACGGAAGCGACCTTGTCACCATGTAGGCCGTCCAGGCAATCGCAGCAGTCAACAAAACCTGACAACAACCCAGGGCAATCCGAGGCGACACGGTTCCTCGCGACAGCAAGGATCCAATGCCGCTGCCGATCCCCAGTCCTATCAGAAACACGGCCAGGATAATGGAGAAGGTGTACACGGTCCCCCCCAGCAACAACGACAGCAGCCGGGTCCAAACCACCTCGGCTCCGAGGGCGCAGAACCCCGACAACCCGATTGTCACATACACGGCCCAAGTACCGTGTGCGCGCACGGCACCCTCTTGTGTCGCAACATCACCGGAGGCGTGGTGCCGGGTTCGCAACGACAGGCCAAGGGCCACCAACGCTACCGTGGCGTTGACCGTTGCCGCGACGTAAGTCGCCACCTCTGTATCGTGGATTCGCAACAGATAGAACCCGGCCAGCAAGCAGCCGCACACAGCCCCAGCAATGTTTCCACCGTAAAAGAATCCGAGCCAGGAAACCCCTTGCGGCGTCATCTCGACCCAACGCGCGATCGCGGGCAAGGTGGCGCCCATCAGAACGGTTGGCGGGAGCAGGCACACTGCACACACCAAGCCGCGCAACAGAATTCCAGGCAGACCGCTCGCCACGTGGGCAATATAGAATCCAGCAAGCCAGGGCAAACCGAACAAGACCGCAATCCCCATGCACCCAATACCGAGTTCCAGCAGCCCGTAGACGCGCAAGGGGTGACGTTGCGCCGAGATAACGCGCGGCAGGAGGAGACTGCCCAGGCACATCCCACCCATAAACGTGCCCAGCAACACCCCCAGTGATACTGCAGACGAACCGATCACCAGTTGCAGGAGTTGAAACCAGACGATTTCGTAGATCAACGCCGCACAACCGCTGCCGGCGAACAACAACAACAGAAACGGCAGGAGCGAACGCGCCGCGGATACGCCTGCCAACTCACGGTTCGGGATTGTATCCGGGGCGTTCATGGGTTGTTTGTGTCAATCACCGCCTGAATCGTCTTTGTGTTCAGCGTCTGTCCGTCCGCAACGGCGCCGTGGTCTGTGATGAGATAACGTTTGAGAGACGACTGTTCCGCCGCAGCACACGAGTAGGGTCGTACCAATGGCAGCGCGACTACCATTGCAGCCACTCTGCACAGGCAGCCACTCCAGGAATAAAAGCCAGCTTTCGCCCAATAGTCCACGAATACCTGTTCCAGCACCCTATTCGCTTGCCCGCCTGGGATAATGGATAATGCCGCACACATCCTTAACACGTTTCAATCGTGTGGACAGCAGAATCGTATCGGCGGAAGCAGCAAACGCAACACAACCGCTGCCGACGATCAACACCAGCAACCACGCGAGACATTCCTCCCTCCTCCCATCACCGTCGATCCGTGAACCACACGTTCACCGGACCAGCGTGAGCGCCATCAAGCCGATAACAACTTCATTGGCCAGCGTCCGCACCGTGACCGATTTCAATTCTTGATCGGCGTTCAATGGCATATCCAGCACGGTAGCTGCGCCGCCAACAACCTTGCCCCCCTTTCCTTTGAATTCGTCAACATCAAGAACACGCACGATTCCACTCTTCAAGTCCACCCGTGGCGGAATCGGTTCGGGCCGGCGGAAGGCAAAATCGTCGATGAAATAATCCTGATCGATCGGCCACCAATTGGCGGGGTTGCGCAGCACCAGCCGTTCCGTAGAACCGTCGGTGTAAGCGACAACGACTTCACCGTTGTCGAACCGGCTCTGCATCGGATTCGTAGACCCAGCCATCAGGAGATAGACATGTGACGCTTTGCCCGTCAACGGCAAAGAAACCGCATGCGGGTAGTTATCCCATTGCGAGGTGAACACGATATTCTTTGCGTCGCTCGCGACAGGAATCTGGAACGGAACCCCCTGTGGCAGGACAAACCGGCCGCCATTCCTTTCCGCCGCTGCGCGCAGTCCCGAGTCGTCCACTTCGAAAGCGGTTCTGTAGTTGCACCAACTCCCGATCCCCTGCTTCGGGATTGCGAGGGAACAATACGGCGAACGCGGCGAAAGATAGTCGTTCTGGAAAATACGGGTGACCTTGTCGTTGAACAACCGGCTCAAGTCCACTGTCTCCCACTTGGCCGACGCCTTGATTAACCAGTTCTCGATAACGCCGTCCACCACCACACCGGCTTTGGGCTCAACATGCACGCGGTTGCGTCCCGGCAGGATCCCGCGTTGGGAGAATGTCCACGCCTCGCCCGCCGCCGTGGTGTTACGGACGCGAAACAGGAGCGACTCCGCATTCTGAGTCATTGGCTCGATTTCATAAGCAGGCCGGATTTCAAACTCGACGGGCGACCACCATGTCAGATCACCCTGCTGGACCTTCGCAAACACGGTGCGGTGGCCGAGCGCGCCCGTCGCGGCGGCGCGGAAAGAATTCTCGTTCTGATCGAGCCGGCTCAGCGCGGACTGGGGATCGGCAATTTCGAGCAATTTGGCCGCACCGAACTGTGCGAGGACCTCACCGCCTTGCGCCGCAACCAGAGAACCATCCGGCGTGGCCAGTCTCTTGCCCTTCCATGTAATCACGACTTCGTGGCGTGGAACACGCGCGCTGAGGATTTCGACGCGTGGCGCGCCCACCGAGTCTTCGATCACACGCCATGACGCGGGTTGGCCATTCACAGTCACACTCGCGATGCTGTCGCGGAGTGCGAGCACCTGCAGGCGCAATGACACTGGTTTGGGGAACTTCGACTCGATAGAGAATATTTCCTTCAGTCCCTCGCGATGGAAGTCAAAGAGGAGATCCGGGTGCCGCAGCGTGGCGTGATCCCAGGCTGAGGGGAAGCCGGGACGAACACTCAATTCGCCCGCGAGCACGTCGGGGGCAACGCCGAAGAGTCCTTCGACGAGCGCACGCGAGGTTACCCCAACCGCGTCGGCAAAATCTCGCTGCGTTTCGCCGCGGGCCGAGTCAAATGCGGTGCACATGCCCACATTGCCGGGGCAGAGCCCGAGATACATGCTGTCGAGAAGACTGCCTTTGAACATACGGAACGCTTCTTCGCTGCGGCCGGCTTCCCAGTAGGCGAGGGCGGTGTGCTGCACCTCGGCCATGGCGACGTTGTTCAGCGACCACGTGTACGGCATCCAACTGCTGGTGGGCAGCGTATAACAACCGTCCGGCACGCCAGGGCCGCGGATCGGAATGTGGGCGATTTGCGTGTCCACGAAGCGGCTCATTTGAAATGCCTCGAACGGAGTCGCCGCCTCAGAATCGACCACGTGATAGAACGTCCAGAGCGCCGGGTTTGGGTGCACGGATTGGAGACCGAGCAGGTCTTTCCATTCTCCGAACCAGCCGCGGTCGGGCAACCACAGTTCTTGTCCCATCGCTTTTCGGATCCATTCGGCCTCGTGCTCATAAGGCGCCGACTCTTTGCCCAGCAATCTCGCCAGCCGGGCCGCCATCAGGTTGTGGTAATAGTTGTACGCGGTCGCGTGCGTCGAGCCGCCACCCGAGTATTCCAAATCGTCACTCGCCCAGATCGCCGCATAGGCTTCGTACAGAGGCAGCATCTCGGGTCCGAAAGAACGGCGGAACAAGCGCTGTTCCCAGGCCAGATGTCGCTCGATTACCGGCCACATGCGCCCCGCAAATTCGAGGTCGCCGGTCCAGAGGATATGACGGAACAACTCGTCGATATACACGAGATTCATGTCGTAATGGGAATTCGACATGTCCCCGTTGCTATGGAGCGCGGGCTCGTTGCGCGAGAGGTTCGCGGTGGGGTCAGCAGATGGAATCGAAGCGGGAACGGGGCTGGTATTCTGCCGCCCGGCCCAGTAGGTCAGATGCCGTTGCATGCGATCGTGCCAGCCGAGGGCATCCCCCGCGTACGGCCCGCGCCAGCCGAGCAGCTTGGAGCGCCACGCCACCGCACCGTGCATGAATGCCCCCTGGCGTTCGTCCCACACGGCGTCGGCCGCGACGCACAGCGCCGCTGTGGCGGCATTGATGAAGGGGTCGGGTGTGTCGGCAACGACCTTCTCGGCCAGGGCGCGGCGATGTCGCTCAGCGTCGTCGAAAATGCGTGGGAGATCTTCGGCGGCAGCAGCGGGTCGCGAATCAACCGCAGCCATGGTTTGCGTCTGGACGGGGCGTTCCCCACGCACTTCCAGATAGGTGGCCAACTCTCCACGGTCGTCGCTTTGTTGGGCTACGCGACGGAGCACCAGGTAGATGGGTTGGCCGGACGCGAGTGCTGCATGGCCGACCACGACCGGCGATTCCGTCGGCTTTCCCATGGAGGCAAGAAGATTCTGCAAGGACGACCACCGATTGCCATCGGCCACGGCAACTTGCGAACCCGGCGATGTGAGACCGACGATGTTTGCAGACCTGCTGTGCAACGTGAACGTATTCGTTCCAACCGTGAAAGTGTTGCTTCGGCAATACTCCGGTCGAAGCTGAAAATAGCGGCTGACGGGTTCCCGTTCGGTGCCGATGTCACCGTCGCGCGAGCCCCGTTGTCCGCCAACGCCACCATAAGCCCAAACCAAGTCCAGGCCTTTGACATCGCCCCCCATGTCTGCGCGTACGGCCACCCCTTCGGCCTTCTCCAACGTCAGCGCTGCGAGTTGAAGGGCGGCCGTGCTCAACAGCGAATCGCGAATTTCATAGAGCATTGAACCGGGCCGGTAGCGGGCGACAACTTTGTCAGCATCGAACAACCACTTCACTCCAGCCGCTGTCCTGATCCCCAGACGCAAATTCCCCCCGCGTCCCGGCAGGTAGAGTGAGAACTCCGGTTTGTCCCCGGCGTCCACGCGGAATGCCGTATTATTTCCGTAGAGTGGGCGATTGAAAAACTCGGTCCCGTTCTCGATGACGAAGTCGGTCCCTTGAGGCCGGTAGAGCAACGGGCGATCGATGCTGTTTTCCAAATTGGGTTTTGCCGCCAAGGCGCTCGCTGCAGACAATCCCATCAGAAGGGTCGTAATTCGGGCGCACCATCGATTCGCTCTCATGGATCTCGCTCCGGATTCGCAAGATGCGCCCGGACTGTAACATCATCGGCTCTCATATTCGCTTCTTGTGTTTTCCACCTCACGACACACCGGAAGCCGGCAGGTGGTGGTGGATCATCTCCAAATCCACCATGGCATTCAAGGAGGATTGCGGAAAATGGCGACTTGCAGTTTCGCCTGCAAGAAGGTTTAATGACTCCAGCAAAGGGTTAGGGCTCTGATTCGCGCGCGCCGGTGTGGGATTGACGCCGGCGAGAGCCGCAGGAAGACTCACACACTCGACGACATGTTCAAAAGATTATGGAAGTCGGGCTGGTTGGCTGGCGCCCTCATCGTTTTGCTGACGGTGGTGGCGTACCTACCGGCGATGCGCGGCGGCTTTATCTGGGATGATGACGCCTACGTTACGGAAAACCAGACGTTACGGAGCGCCAAGGGGCTGCGCCAGATCTGGCTGAATCCCAAGGAAACGGTTCAGTATTACCCACTGACGTTTACGGTTTTCTGGGTCGAGTGCCGACTTTGGGGATTGCACCCGTTTGGCTTCCATCTCGTCAATGTCTTGCTTCAAGCCATCAACGCAATTCTGTTCTGGCGGCTTCTGTCGGGGCTGCGCGTGCCGGGCGCGTGGTGGGCGGCTGCCGTGTTTGCACTACATCCGGTCCATGTGATGTCCGTGGCTTGGATCACTGAACTTAAGAACGTGTTGTCGGGCTTCTTTTATTTGGCTGCGCTTTTATCATACGTCCGGTTCTGCGGTTTGGACGGTCACGGCGAGATCAAACAAGCGCGCCCCAAATGGTTCTACGGGCTGGCTTTGGCGTTGTATGCTTGCGCGCTACTGAGCAAGACGTCCACGAGCATTTTCCCTGTAGCGATTCTGCTGATACTGTGGTGGAAACGAGGAGGGGTCAAGCGGAAGGAACTAGGGGCGGTGCTGCCTTTTGTCGTCGTGGGAATTCTGTTTGGCGTCTTCACCCTTTGGCTTGAGAAGTATGAGAAAGGGGCATCTGGCGAGGAATTCACGTTGCCGTTTCTCTCTCGCGTCCTGGTGGCCGGACGTTCCTTTTGGTTTTGCCTGAGCAAACTGTTCTGGCCTGTGCGGCTGACGTTTTTTTACCCGCGTTGGCGCATCGACCCGACGGTTGTGTGGTCCTACGTGTACCCGTTGGGCGCGGTCGCGCTGTTGGCGGCTCTATGGTGGGCGCGGCGACGGCTGGGGCGGGCACCGCTGACGGCCATGATCTATTTCGCGTTGGCGTTTCCTGCGCTGGTAATGGTTGAGATGTTGTACATGATGCGATACTCATTTGTCTCTGATCACTGGCAATACTTGGGAAGCATGGGCGTTATTCCGATTGGTGTGAGTGCAACCGTCGCGGCGCTCAACCGCTGGAAGCTTGATCTCAGTAAGCTCGGATTCGTGATCGGAACAATTGTTCTTGCGGGGCTCGGATTCCTAACTTGGCAACAAGGGCACATCTACCGGGACTTGGAAACGTTCTGGCGAGATACCCTTGCCAAGAATCCAGGCGCTTGGATAGCCCACTACAACCTGGCAAATACTCTGGCAAGGCAAAGCAAGACGTCGGAGGCCATGGCCGAGTATAAGACAACGCTACGGCTGAAGCCGGATTATGCCGAGGCGCATAACAATTTGGGCGTCGCTCTGGCCAGTCAGGGAAGGATTGAAGAAGCGATTGCCGAGTACGCGGCTGCGTTACGGATCAGACCATATGCCGAGGCGCGCTATAACTGGGGTGTTGATCTGGCCAGTCAGGGCAAGATTGAAGAGGCCATGGCGCAGTACCGGGAGGCCTTGCGTCTGAGGCCCGATTGGCCGCCCGCCCTCAGCCGACTGGCTTGGATTCTGGCCACTGACCGAAACGCCGGTCTTCGCAACGGTGGCGAGGCGGTACCATTGGCCGAGCGGCTGTGTGCGGTCACGGGTTATGATCGGTCGGATGCTCTGGACGTGTTGGCCGCCGCCTACGCCGAAGCAGGCCGATTTGGAGAGGCCCTCCGGGCTGCCCAGAAGGCAATCGAATTAGAGGGTGCTACCGGGCAGACAAAACTCGCCCAGCAGATTCAAGGACGGCTCACGTTGTATCAAACCGGCCACCCGTTCCATGAGAATTGAAGCCGACCGCACACCGGAAGTTGAATTCCACGGTGCGAATCGCGACACAGATCTCCAAAGGCGATTGCTCGTGTTGGCCACAGGTCACCAAGCAAAGGCAGCACGAGTTGCAGGAACGTCTCCGACCTCAGAATCGTCTTTGATCGAGCGCGGTTCCTTTTTGCCGAACCCTCGATAAATGCGTTAAGTCTTGATTGTCGCGCCATTGATTTGTAGCCTCTTCCCCGACGGGAAAGACTCGATGCAGCGAAATCTGGTCGGACAACGGACGTTTGTCGGCTTTGTGGCTGCGGTGACGATGGTGGCTGTGTTTCTGCATTTCTGGAGGATCGGCTCGGCTCCGGCCGTTTTCTACGTTGACGAATGCTCCATTGCCTACAACGCTTATTCCATCAGCCGGACGGGTGCAGACGAATACGGAACGATGCACCCGTTGTTCTTTCGTTCCGTCAGCCATCAAGATCCCGTTCTCATCTATTGTTTGGTCCCTCTGGTGGAACGGTTCGGCCTCCAGAAATGGGTGACCCGGTTACCGAGCGGCGTTTTCCATATCCTGGCCTGTGTCGCGTTCGGTTTTCTCGTGCAAGAGTATTGCAGAAACAAGTGGATCTCCTTGTTTGGCGCCTTCGTTTTCTCGTTGATTCCATGGAGTTTTGCGATGAGCCGCACCATCGGCGCCGGGTACAGCCCCATGCTTTTCGGAATGGTTTTAGGATGGTTATTCTCTCTGCTCGCGATCAGAAAGCGATCCTCGGGGTGTGCCGCGGTGGCTGGAGTCGCTTACGCCTTCGCCACGTATGCCTACAGTGCCGGTCTCTTGCTGTCGGCCCTGCTTCTCTTCTGTTTTGGGCTGGCGTTCAATCGGTTGCTCCTCTCACGATTGAGACAAACGGTTGTGCTCCTGATCGCCTACCTGGTGGCGCTGCTCCCGATGGCCGCGAGTGTGATTCACACCCCGCAACTGTTCTTCGCCCGTTTTCAACAGGTGAGTCTCTTCCAGAATCATCCCTCATTGGCCACGGTTCTGGGCAACATCACGACGCGATATCTGGACTATTTCAGTCCGCGCTTCCTGTTTCTCACTGGCGACCATGAGCTGAGGCAACACACAGGTTTTCGGGGCGAACTGTTCCTGTTCACGATTCCGTTGATTCTCTCGGGAGCCTACTGGGTGATCCGATTTCTTCGAACGCAACCGTACTATCGCTTTCTGGCGCTGAATTGCCTGGTTTATCCAGCCGCGGCAGTGCTGACGATGGACAGGATGCACAGCGGTCGAAGCATCAACGGGGTGATTCCCTGGCTGCTGATCGCGGCGGTGGGAGCGAGAGCCCTGTGGCAGCATCGGCGGCTGGGGCGAAAACTGGTGGTCATTGCATGCGCGGCGGGGCTGGTTGAAAGCGGTCTGTATCTGGCCGATTATTTTGGACCTTATCAGGCGCGCTACGAGAGCTCGTTTCCCACCAGTTTCATCAGGGCGGCAGAATATTGTTTCAGCCAAATCGGGAGCAATCAAACGATCTATGTTTCCGGTTCCGTCGGCGCGCCTTTTGGCGTAATCATTGACAAAGATCTCAAGCCACTGCTTTATGCTTATTTTCTCTTCTACGGCAGGATTGATCCCCTGTCCTATCAACGTGAAGGCTTTTCCAACGCCGTCGTTCAGCCCTATCTGGGGCATGTCAACCGGCCCGGCTTGCTGCTCCGCTACAACTACCGCCTTCGTCCCGGGGACGGAACGCAATTGTTGGGAGTTCCCAATGTTGAGGCCGTTCCCGACCGCGCCAGGCTGCAGGCAACTTTCCAAGACGATCCCCCTCGTGAGTATCAGGTGTTTGAAATCAGGTAGGGAGGCAACCTCAGCCACGTGATGAACAACACCTGGAAATCGGCGGGATGGGGTGGCGTCCTCATCGTGTTATTGACAACGGTGGCGTACCTCCCGGCGATGCGCGGCGGATTTATCTGGGACGACGACTCCTACGTCACTCAGAACCAGATGCTTCGAAGCAACGACGGTCTGTGGAAGATCTGGACGCAACCCGGTGTCACTCCGCAGTATTATCCCCTGACCTTTACCACCTTCTGGGTGGAGCACCCTCTCTGGAAGTTGCACCCTTTCGGATATCACCTGGTTAACATTTTGTTGCATGCCTTGAATGCGGTTCTTCTTTGGGGGCTGTTGCGGCGACTGGAGATCCCGGGCGCGTGGTTTGTCGCGGCCATCTTTGCGCTTCACCCCGTCCAGGTGGAGTCCGTGGCCTGGATCACGGAGCGCAAGAACGTGCTTGCGGGTACGTTCTATTTCCTGGCGCTGCTGGCCTATTTTCGGTTCCGCCCCCTCGTGGGTGAAAGGGCAGACAGCACTTTGGATTGGCGGTTTTATCCCCTGGTGATTGCGTTGTTTCTCTGTGCCTTGCTGAGCAAGACCGTGACCTGTTCACTGCCGGCGGTGATTGTCCTGCTGACGTGGTGGAAGAGAGGGCGCGTTGAGAAAAGGGATTTCCTGCCGTTGATTCCGTTGTTTGCTCTGGGAGCCACACTGGGGTTCCTGACAACGTGGATGGAGAAACACCACGTGGGTGCCAGGGGAACCGAATGGACATTGACATTTTTGGATCGCTGGCTTGTTGCGGGGCGGGCGCTATGGTTCTACGCGAGTAAGTTGTTCTGGCCGCGCAAACTCACGTTCATCTACCCGCGCTGGGACATCGATGCAGGCGTGTGCTGGCAGTACCTGTTCCCCTTCGCTGCCCTGGCTGCTTTGATGGCGCTGTGGCTGCTCCGGCGACGAATCGGAAGGGGGCCGCTGGCCGGAGCGTTATTCTTTGCCGGCACTCTGGCGCCTGCGTTGGGGTTTTTCGATATCTACCCCTTCCGGTATTCGTTTGTGGCGGACCATTTTCAGTACCTGGCCTGTATCGGCCCAATCGTCCTGGCCGTCAGCGCAGGCGCGGTGATTTACATGCGGTCCGGGCCATGGGGCAAGGGCCTCGGAATGCTGGCACTCGGAGGTGTGTTGACAATGCTGGGGATGTCTACCTGGCGGCAGGGAGCGATCTACAAAGACCCTGAAACCCTCTGGCGGGATACGCTGGACAAGAATCCGGGCGCCTGGATGGCGCACAACAATTGGGGAACTGCCCTGGCCAGTCAGGGCAAGGTTGAGGAAGCGATTGCCGAGTACAAGGCTTCGTTGCGGATTAACGCGAACAACGCGGAGGCACACAATAATTTGGGGATTGCACTGGTCGCGCGGGGCAAACTCGCGGAGGCAACCGTTGAGTATCAATCGGCGCTACGGATCACACCAGATTCTGCCGAGACCCACAACAACCTGGGCAGTGTCTTGGCTGGTCAAGGCAGGGTTGACGAGGCGATTCCCGAGTATCGGGCGGCGCTGGCAATCGAGCCGGATCATGCGGAGACGCACAACAATCTGGGAGCGGCCCTGGCCAGTCAGGGCAAGGTAGCCGAGGCGATCGCTGAGTACGAGGCGGCGCTCCGTGTCAAACCGGATTATGCCGAAGCGCACTACAATCGGGGGGTTATCTTGTCCCAGCAGGGCAAGGTAGCCGAGGCGATCGCCGAGTACGAGGCAGCGCTACGCGTCCTACCGGCTTATGTCGAGGCCCACAACAACCTGGGCAATGCTCTGGCCAGACAGGGCAGGGTTCCTGAGGCGATCGCTGAGTACAAGGCGGCGCTGCGTATCAAACCGGATTATGCCCAGGCCCACAACAACCTGGGCAATGCCCTGGCCGGGCAGGGCAGGATTTCCGAAGCGATCGCCGAGTACGCGGCGGGCTTGAGGGCCAGGCCCGAGTTCGTGGAAGCGCATTACAGCATGGGCGATGTTCTGGCGAGGCAGGGGAACATTTCGGCGGCCATGATCGAGTTCCGGGAGGCATTGCGGCTGAGGCCCGATTGGCCGCCGGCGCTCGCCAGGCTGGCCTGGATTCTGGCCACGGATGCGAACGCAACCTTCCGCAACGCTGCCGAAGCGGTTCAGTTGGCAGAGCGGCTGTGTGTGGTTACTGGCTATCAGCAAGCGGACGCATGGAAGGTGTTGGCCGCCGCGTATGCCGAAGCCGGTCGATTCGCTGATGCGGTGCGAACTGCTCAGCAAGCTCTTGAGTGGGCAAGAACGAACGGGCAACAAGAACTGTCAGTCCAGATTCAAGACCAATTGAAGTTGTACCGGGCTGGCCGACCGTTCCACGAGGGATCAATACTAGCCGCGCCGGGGCCATAAGCGCCGCGCTGCGGATCAAATAGACCAGAAGCGAAGAAAGAGTCAGCGTCGATTGGTCGCAACCTCAATAGTAATGGTAACAACATGATGAAAGAATCCTGGAAGTCAGCGGGTTTGGGTGGCGCCGTCATTGTGTTGCTGACGGTTCTGGCGTACATGCCAGCACTAAACGCTGGTTTTGTCTTCGATGACAGCGAGAACCTCGTAAGCAACCTATCACTCCACACGATCGAGGGCTTGAAGAGAATCTGGGTAGATCCGCATGCTTCCTATCAGTACTACCCCCTGACCTATACCAGTTTCTGGGCCGAATATCATCTCTGGGGCTTGCGCCCGGCGGGCTATCATGCGGTCAACATACTCTTGCACGCCTCGAATGCCTTCCTCGTCGGACTGCTATTGGCTCGCCTAGCCGTGCCGGGGGCGTGGCTGGCGGCGCTACTGTTTGCGCTGCATCCGGTCCATGTGGAGTCCGTCGCTTGGGTCTCCGAGCGAAAGAACGTTCTGTCCGCGTTCTTTTACCTCTACTCGTTGCTGACGTATCTTCGTTTTGTGGATGGCCCGAAGCGTCGTGCGGGGAGGGTCTATGCTCTGTCCTTCGTACTGTTTCTGTGCGCGCTGCTGAGCAAGACCAGCGCGGTGTCGATGCCCTTTGCCGTTTTGTTAGTGCTGTGGTGGAAACAGCGACGGGTCAAAGCATACGATGCGCTGGCTTTGATCCCTTTTTTCCTTGCAGGCGCGGCTCTTGGACTGCTGACGGCCTGGGTGGAAATCCATTACGCAGGCGCGCACGGGCCAGAATGGCGATTATCAATGCTGGAGCGTTGTCTTGTGGCGGGGCGGGTGGTGTGGTTTTACGCCGGTAAGCTTCTATGGCCGCACCCGTTGACGATGGTTTATCCGCGCTGGCAAATCAACACCATGGCCTGGTGGCAATATCTGTTTCCCTGTGCAGCAGTTGCCGTGATTGTGGCTCTGTGGTTGTGCCGACACCGGCTTGGGAAAGCTCCTGTGGTGGCCGTACTGTTTTTTGCGGGCTCGCTCGCGCCAATCCCTGCATTTATCAACATAGCCTTCATGCGTCATTCCTATGTGGCGGATCATTGGCAGTATCTTCCCAGCATTGGCCTGACCGCGTTGGCGGCTGCCGTCGGGGAGAGGATTTGGCGCCGAATGAGGGAACCGCGCCGGTATCTTGGGATGGTGGCTGGCTTGGCTGTGCTGACGGCGCTGGGAGTGGTTACTTGGAGACAAAGCGGCGTTTACAAGACCGATGAAACACTCTGGCGCGACACCTTGGCAAAGAATCCGAACGCTTCATTGGCCCATAACAATCTGGGGAAGTTGTTACACGACCGCGGCAATATATCAGAAGCCATGGGGCACTACGAGCAGGCTCTGCGGATCAACCCCGATTTCGCCGAGGCGCACGCCAATCTTGGGAACGCCCTGCTCGGCTTGGGTAAGGTGGCCGAGGCGATGCAGCAATGCGAGCAGGCGTTGCGGATCGAGCCCAATCATCCCGTGGTCCGCTACAACTTGGGCAACGTCCTGCTCCAATCCCACAGGGTGACGGAAGCGAAGGAGCAGTACGAACAGGCACTGCGCATCAAGCCCGATTTTCCAGAGGCGCACAACAATCTTGGAAATATCCTGGCTGGTCAAGGCCATGTCTCCGAAGCCGTTGGCGAGTACACCGCGGCATTGCGGATCAATCCGGATTACCCCGAGGCGCACAACAACCTGGGAGCCGCGCTGGCCAGTCAAGGCAAGATTGCGGAGGCCATCGGCGAGTACAGGGGATCGTTGGCGATCAGCCCCGATAACGCCGAGGCCCACAACAATTTGGCGAATGCTCTGATTCGCCAGGACAGGTTCGCAGAGGCAGTTGCCCAGTGCCTAGCGGCGCTGCGGGTCAAACCCGACTTCACAGAGGCCCATTACAACTTGGGCAATGCCCTGGCCGGTCAGGGCATGATTTCGGAGGCCATGGCCGCGTATCGGGAGGTCTTGCGGCTGAGACCCGATTGGCCGCCGGCGCTCACCAGACTGGCATGGATTCTGGCCACGGATGCGAACGCAAACTTCCGCAACGCAGCAGAAGCGGTTCAGTTGGCAGAGCGGCTTGGTGCCGTCACGGGGTCCCAGCAGGCGGACGCCCTGGAGGTGTTGGCTGCGGCTTACGCCGAAGGCGGGCGATTCGGCGATGCCGTACAGGCCGCCCAGCGAGCCATTGAGCTGGCGAAAGCCAACGGGCAACACGAACTCGAAACGGAACTTCAAAAGCAGTTGCAGTTGTACCAAGACGGTCGTCCATTCCATCGGGGAATGGCACTGACCGCACGGCAACCATAAGCATCGTGATGCGGTCGAGCGGGATGGCAGCAAACCAAGAATCAGCGTCGATTCATCCCGCCCCCTATGGTAATCATCATCCGATGAAACGGTTTTGGAAATCGCCAGCACTTGCCGGTGGCTTGATCGTCTTACTGAGTGTGGTAGCGTACCTGCCGGCGATGCGCGCCGGATTCATCTGGGATGATGATACCTACGTCACGGAAAATCAGTTTGTACAAGCCAAGGACGGGCTTTTCCGGGCTTGGTTTACAAGGGAGCCTCCCGATTACTACCCGTTGACATGGAGTGTGCTGTGGCTGGAATGGCGGTGCTGGGGAAATCATGCAGCCGGATACCACGCTGTCAACGTGTTGTTGCATGCCGTCAATGCCGTGCTGGTGTGGATGATCTTAAGCCGCCTGAGAATTCCCGGAGCATGGCTGGCCGGTCTTGTGTTTGCGATTCACCCCGTAACCGCAGCCACCGTGGCCTGGATCAGTGAACAGAAGAACACGTTGTCGATGCTGCTGTCTGCGCTCGCGGTCCTGCTCTACTTACGATTCGACGAACAAGGCCGCCGACGGTGGTATTTATTGTCGTTGACCGCGTTCCTGTTGGCCTTGCTCAGCAAGACAGCGGTCGTCATGCTGCCATTTGTCCTGCTGGGTTGTGCATGGTGGCGGCGGGGCAGGATCACGCGGACTGAGTTCCTCTCCAGTGTGCCCTTTATTACCCTTTCGTTGGTCCTGGGGCTGGTGACGATCTGGTTTCAGCACACTCGTGTCTTGGAGGGACACTCTGTCCGGACGGCCAATTTTCCGTTGCGCCTGGCCGCCGCTGGTTGGGTGCCTTGGTTTTACCTGTACAAGGCTTTCGCGCCGTTTAATCTAAGCGTGATTTATCCGCAATGGAACATCCGAGCTTTCCATGCCATTTCCTATGTACCGGGAATCATCCTGTTGGGCTGCCCATTCTTTTTCTGGTGGAAGCGCGGGAGCTGGGGAAGGCCCTGGTTCTTCGCGTTGGGGTATTTCGTGGTGGTGCTTTTTCCCGTGCTGGGCTTCTTCGATCAGGGGTTTTACGCATACTCGCTGGTGGCGGATCACTGGCAATATGTCGCTCTGCCAGCCCCCATTGCCCTGGCAGCAAGTGGGGCCATGGCGCTTTTCTTGAGAACAGGTAAATGGGGCCGGTTTGTGCTGGCCATAGCTTGCACTGTAGCGCTCACGGTACTAGGAATGTCGACTTGGAGCCGTGCGCAGGTATATAGGGACAGTGAAACACTCTGGCGCGATACTCTGGCCAAGAATCCAGGCGCGTGGGTGGCGCACGAGAATTTGGGGAGCGTCCTAACCGGTCAGGGACGCTTCGCGGAGGCCGTGACGGAGTACATGGCAGCGTTACGGATCAAACCGGACGACGCCGAGGCGCATTACAACATCGGCAACGCCATGGTTAGTCAGGGCAAGATTCCGGAAGCGATGGCGGAGTACACAGCGGCACTGCAAATCAGACCCGACTTTGCCGAGGCCCACAGCAACTTGGGGGCTGCCCTCGCCCATCAGCGCAAGATTCCAGAGGCAATGGCTGAATATACCGCGGCCCTCCGCATCAAACCGGATTATCCCGACGCACACTATAACCTTGGAGTTGCCATGGCAAGTCAGGGCAGGATCCCGGAGGCCGTGGCTGAGTATCGGAAGACTCTGTACCTGAGACCGGATTGGCCCCCAGCGCTCAGCAAGTTGGCATGGATTCTTGCTACTGATGGGAACGAGACCCTACGCAACGCCAGTGAGGCCGTCCCGTTGGCGGAGCGGCTCTGTGCGGTCACGGGTTCTGAACGGGCGGATGCCTTGGATGTGTTGGCCGCCGCCTATGCCGAGGCCGGGCGATTCAGCGATGCCATCCGGGTCGCCCAGAGAGCAGTCGAACTGGCGAGTGCTGCCGGGCAGACAGAATTGGTCCAACAGGTTCAAGAACGGCTGAAGTTGTACCAAGCTGGCCGCCCCTTTCATGAAGAGCTGCCAGAACCGTGATTGAGGTGACAATGCGGCTCGCAGGTTGCCTTTGTGCCATGCAAACGCATCTTCGATGTGTGTAGATGCTTTTTTATGTCCAGATTGTAGGGCAATTCCGGCATCATAAAAGCAGGCAATCGCCCCGCCTTCCATACAAAAACGGTTCAAAAACAGCTTTTCAGCGGTGACAGCAGTACAAACGAAGAACCCCTTCACATCCGTGAAGGGGTTCTAGGCGATATTTCTGTTTTTTACGCGCTTATTTCCGGACCCGCCGTTTCAGCAGGCATGCTCCGAGCAGACCTAAACCTGCCAGCGTCAGGGTAGATGGTTCTGGAACCACCGTCAGGACCACGTCGTGGCCCGTTCCGCCCAAGTACGTGATCGATAAGTCCGTACTGCCGATCACGATTTGGCTGCCTTCTGCCAGCCCGTTAAACGTGCCGGTGATTGCGCTTCCGGTCGTGTTCGCCAAGATGTCGAACGAATCACCAGGGTTCGGAACATAACCCAAGTTGAGCGCCAGTGTGCTGCTGCCGAGGCTGATCGCACCGAGGTTCACAAGCGTTGCGTCATAGGTGGTGCCTTGACCTGTTCCGAACAGGTCAACCGCATAGGTGCCACCAGACTGTAGCGTCAGGCCGCCACTCAGACTCAAGAGTCCAGCAGTACCCAAGGCTGCGCCAGGCGACAACGTACCGCCACTGACGACCTTCAGACCGCCAGTCGCGACGGTAATGCTGCCGTTACCTCCGAGCGTGCCGCCGCTGGCGGCGGTAAGCGTTCCACCTGATGTCTCCGTCCCATTGATCAGCAAAGCGCCGCCGTTGACCGTGATCGTGCCGCCAGCGCCCATGTTCATCGTGCCGCCCAGGATCTGCGTCCCTGCACCGGTCTTGATAAGGCTAAGGGTCCCGGAGTTCTTCATGAAGGTGCCCGTGAAATTCCCATTGGCATCGTTATTGCCAAGGGTCAGGGTTCTGCCACCGCTCCCATTCTTCGATATGGTCCCAGAGCCCGATAGACCGTTAATGCTGATCGCCACGTTATTGAGGTTGAAATCGCCGTTGGCGATCAAATTGCCTTTACCGGAGCCGGAAGGCATCCCCGCATTGTTCAGCATGTCAATCGTGCCTGAATTGATAATCGTGTCGCCCGTATACGCCAGAAAACCGGTGGCGCCGACCCGCAACATGGAACTACCGTCCTTGGTGAAGCCATAGTTTCCCGAGATCGTGTTGTTAAGGATCATCACACTGCCAAGCGTCCAATCCGAATTTTGCTGCAGCACCATGTTCATGCTGACCGTGGTCGTCCCAGCGTTATTGGCTAAGTTGCCGTTCAGCAGAATCTCATCTCCGCCCAAGGTGAATGCACCGCCGTTGACGGTGATCCCGTTGACTGTCAGGGCATCGGCCGCAAAATCGTTTACGGTAATGCGAGTCCCCGTGCCGGTGGGAACCGCAAAGACAAGCGAATCACCGCTGACGGGTGCCACAGTTGAAACCCAGTTGAAACCATCAGACCAGTTTCCACTTGGAGTACTCAGTGTTACACTTTCGCCGTTCCACGTATCTTGCGCTTGCAACGGGCCGGCTGTGGAAAGAATTACGGCCACTACTGAGAGAATTGCCCCTAGCTGCAAAGAATGATTTACCCTTTTCATACCCTTAATCACCTCGTGTTTAGACTCGCTTTTCAACCGACTGTTTTGAAAACCCTAACTACTCACCTACCATGCTCACTTTTTTACCCTAAACCGCCACTGCTTGTCAAGAACAACCTTGCTACTTCTGCTGTTTTGCTGTTTTTTTTAAGGGCTCAGCCGCGCGGCTGTTCATCTAGTTGTGGATGCAGGCAATTGTTACCTGCTTATCTTCGCCTGCGCGACTGAGCCCATTAGTTTACTTGTTATCCTCTGTTCAATTTCCTCTTAAGCGCCTTCCGTTATGGCACGAGGCGGATGCGGTAGTACTTGTTCGTTCCGCTGCCCGCGGCGCTATCCGAGAAGGTCGCGGTCGTGTCGCCGGCTGGCGTAATAACCATCGACGCCGAGACATCGCTGAAGTTATTGCTGTAGCCGCCGCTGGCGGTTCCAACAGAACCTTGAACGATATCGGTAATGGTCGTCGGCCCGTTGAACGCAGCCGCATTCGTATCACCACCCGAAGCCTTCCACGTCACCGTGTTGATGGCACTGAGCCTTGTGATTCCGATAACACGGAACACGGAGGCTGGGTTATTCGGATTCAGGCCAGCCGCGAACTGATTCGTAAGGCTCATGCCCTTGCCGAATGGATCAGTATTGCCGCTCCCAGGCGTGAGACCGTAGAACGTCTCCCATTGCGTATACGGATCGCTCGGCGCCACGCACGTGCAGGAAGCCGGGCAAGCGGCGGTACTGATAGAACTACTGCCCGAGTCGCCGCTAACCGTCACCGTGACGGTGTACGTGCCGCAACTGGCATAGAGATGCCGTAGGCCCGTGGATACGCCGGTTAGATTCGTCGTGTAGCTGTCGCCGAAGTTGATGAAGTAGTTGGTGATCACGCCCAGCGACGTTGAGTCATCCACCCGTATGGTCAGATCCGGTACACCATTGGTCGTAACCACCAAGCCCGCCGTAAGCGTTTGTGCCGGTGCGAACACCAAGTTCACCTGACCCGGCGTGTTGGTATTGATGGTAGCCGAGTTGAACACATTCGTAGGCAAGTCTCCAATCGTCGGCAATGTACCGCCGATTGTACCCGAGTAGTTCATCAGCCTGTACGTGGTAGTCCCGCCGAAGCCCAAACCAGCCGCGAGGCGCACGTTCACCGTGCCGCCCAACGTCACGTTCCCACCCACAACGACCAGGTCGCTGTTCGACCCCAGGTCGTAGATCATCGCAGAACCGCTGTTGAGAGTCAGGTTGTTGCTCAGCGTCAGGGTGCCGATCCGGCTCGACAGAACATTGTACCCTGCCACGGCGTTCGTGGAAGCAACAATTGTCGGGAAGCTATTGGTGATCCACAGGAAGTTCGTCGTAGTATCCGTGTCGCCTGGAGCCAGCAGCGAGCCGCTGGCAATCGTAACATTGCCAAGCACCACCGCACCGGCTTCTCCATTCGTCGGATCGCCGCCGCCCAACGTCTGGTTCGTGAATGCGCCGATCGTAATACCGCCAATCCCAGACACGTCGAAGTACGAATCATTCGTCGAATCAGAGACAATGACAGCGGCACTATTGGTCAGAGCGCCCGACTGCGTTAGCGCAAGGGTTCCCTGATCGATTCGCGTACCGCCGCTGTACGTCTCGTTGGTAGTCAATATCAACTTGCCGATGCCGGTCTTGGTGAGACCACCGAACGAAGTCGCTCTGAAGAGAAGGTTCGTGTCCGAAGCGAGGTTGATGATCTGGTTCGCAATCGTCGTCACATACGGATTGGTCGCATTGACCGCGATCGTGCGTCTGGTCAGGTTGCTGAACGCCGCGGCCATGTCGATCGCGTTCGACCACGTGAGGTTCGCCGTCGCGGTGGCCTCGTTCAGAACGAAGGTGGACGGTCCAGCACCACCGAAGCCCCATGCGTTCGTGGACAGAGACCCTGGCGGTTGATTTGTGGCATTCCTGATCGCCAAGAAGACGTCATTGCCGTACGCGCTGTATCCGCTCACGCCGCCGTTGATGCGAACACCGAACGAATTCGTAGCACCAAACGCCACCACGCCGACCAACGCGTTGGACAGCGGGTTACCGCCCGTTGTGAACTCCCAGACACCGCCGTTCAGTGTATGCGAGCTATTGGTGACGGTTGGCTGCCAGCCCTGGCCGGTATACACGCCAACACCTGGATCGGCACGCACCACACCACCGTTGAAGTTGATATCGAACAGGAATCGGCCATCCGTGCTCGCATTCACACCCGTGAGCCAGAGCACGCCGGCACCGCCCTTGGTCAAGGAACCATTCTGGTTCATGGTGATCTTCGTCGGAATCGTCAGCATTGACCCTGCGTCAACGTTAATCTGCCCGTTGCCCGCATCCATGAACACGGCATGGCTTGTGAAGTCCACGTTGTTCGTTACCTCCAAGGTGGCAAACCCGTTGGAGAACGCCAATCCGCCGGTCGTACGGCTGAGACCGTCACCGGGTCCTCCGATCGAGCGCGAACTGGTGATCTTCAACGTTGCGGGAGACATAATGGTCGTTACCGCTCCGCCGCCCATGGAGTTCGTGGCGTAGCTGTTGGTTCCCGAGAGAACGACAGTACCCGGAAATCCACCCTGACCACCGATGAATACCCATGCAGTAGTATTCGTGATATTATTGGTGAAGTTGAGAGTCGCTCCCGCCAGAGCGCCGAGGTTGTAAATCTGATAGCCGCCCGCGCCATAAGGTTCGAACGTGCCAGAGTAGAACACCGGATTGGTCCCGACGGCGACCAAACTAAGCTTCGGCGCATTGGCACTGGTGGGACCGAAGTTTACGTTTTGGCTCGCAGTGTCGGCCGTGACTCCATAGCCACCGGAGTTTGAAACCGCACCGAACATCAAGTTTTTCAGTTGGTTTACGGTGGGTATGAACAGGAACTCCACTACGCCGGGCGCAGTCATGCTCACGGAATTATCCGATGGAACGACGTTGGTGGCGTAGGCCAACAAACCACTTCCAATCACGGTGCCACCGGTAAAGGTGTTCACATTGCTAAAGATCAATGTGCCAGCGCCCCACTTCTGCACTTGAGCCGGACCGCTGACCACGTTGGTCACCGTCAGCGTCGAGAACCCCTCGACATTAAACTCGGCATTCGACCCCGTGGTGACGATCGGCCGGTTGTTCAACGTGAAGCTATTGGTGACCTGCAGAATCGCGTTGCTCAGCGTCAACGTAGCCGGCGCGCCCAAATTCTTGTCGTCGGCGATGTAGAGTGTTGACCAAGCGACGGCGCCATTCACGAAAGTGCCGCCACTGTAACTGTTGGTTACGATCAACAACTGATTGGTCGTGAGCACGGGACCAGGATTGGTCACGACGCCGAGGTTCGCGAACAGGGCAACCGTGCCGCCGCCGAAGTTGCCAATCTGCAGGCTGGTCGGCCCGCCGAGGTCGACCAATGTGTTTGTAAAGAAGAGGGTCGCTGCCGCGTTGGCCCCAAGCTTGTAGCTACGATGGGTCGCATCTGAATACGGCGTGTAGATGCCGCCGTACTTCATCGTCGAGGCAGCCACCAGCCAAGCGTTCGTGATGCCCGCCGTCGCGAAGTTCACGTTTTCGTTCGCGCTGCCGGCCGAGATCGCCACGCCACCGGCGGTGGACGGACTCAGATTGTTGATGGCAGTTTGAATGCCGGTGAAGAACAACCCGACCGAAGCGCCATTGGAGATGGACAGCTGGCCGACTGACGGAAGCGAATTCGAAGAACCAAACGCCAGCACGCCCTGCCTGATCGTCGTGCCGCCCGTGTAGGTGTTGATCCCAGAAAGCGTCAGCACACCAGGGCCTTCCTTGATGATGCTGCCGCCGGTACCGACGATGTTGCCCGAGTTCGTCGTATTAAGAATGGGTGCTGAGTTGATCGTGAGGGCGACTCCTGCCCCCGTATCGATACTGGTCAAGGAAAACCCGCCGGGTCCCTTCAGCGCACCAATGGCGGCGCTGGTCGTATTGCTGAACCGCAAACCATTGTTGGGAAAGATACTCCAGATATTCCCGCTGATCGCTGGTGATGTGCCGTAGTTTGTAGAGCCCGAATAGGGGCCGGCCAGAACCACCGCGCCGTTGTTCGTGATATACATGCCGCCGGCGAACCCGCCGCCGGTTCCCGCGGACTGGGTCTGCACCAGGGAGTTCCCCGACAACGTCCACACGCCGGAGCCAACCTTTTGGATGATCGTATTTGCATTCCAACCCCCTGCACCGTTAATGATAATCCCCGCGAAGGTCGCATCGGCATTGTTGCCGCCCACGACCCACGTGTTGGAACCGTCAGTAGTGGAACCTAGCAATGTCGTATTGCTACCGCCGCTCAGCGATCCAAAGTAATCCGTTTTGTATCTGTCCCGCTCGTTGATGGTGAAGGTGTTCGTTCCGAGGATGTACGTGGCATTGCTGCTCCCCGTGGCGGTATAATATCGTAAAGTGCCCGAGCTGCTGCTGAAATCTAACGTCCCTGTAAAAGGCAGCCAGCTAGCTCTCGAAGTGAGTGTACGGCCGCCGAGGTTGATGTGCAACGTGCCACTGTTTGAGAACACGCCACTGTAAGCACGGTCAGCAGTGAGCAGGTTAAGGTAGCTGTCCCCAATGACAGACAACGTGTTTGCCATGCCGCCGTTAGAACTACCGCCGGCCAGATTCAGCGTTGCGTTGTTCACCGTGACGACTCCCGTGCCCGCAGCAGCGGTATCGCCAATCTGCAAGGTCGCATTGGTGACCGTTGTGCCGCCGGTATAATTGTTGGGACTAGCCAGGACAACCGTGCCGCCGTATACACCGATTCCCTGAATGAGCACTTTATTGGTGCTGGTCAGGGCGTTGGTAACGGAGAGGGTCAAGGTACCCCCGCCGCCGCCGAGTTGGTAGGTCATGCCGTTGGGCGTCAGGGTGCCAGAATAAGTCCGACTATCCCCAGCCACAGCACCCAGGCTCACGTTGGTCAGATTTGCACTGGTGAAGCTGAGGTTGTTGACACTGTCCGTCACCGCCAGGGCGACGACACCGATCGACCCGGGAGCGATCCGGGCAATGAACGTCTGATCGATCGGGTAACCGGCAGCCGCCGTGGCGCCATTATTCAGCGTGATATTGGCACCCGAACCGCCAATGGACGCAAGGGAACCAAACTCCAAAATGCCGCCATTGATGGTGATTGGCTCACTGGAGGTATCGAGACCGTTCAGAACCTGCGTATTGGTGCCATTCTTGATGAGGCTGGTCAGCCCGTAGAGACTGCCAGAATACACGCCGCTAACATTGGCGACATTGCCAAGTGTGAGACTGGTGACCTGCGAACCAGTTGAGCTGGTCAAAGCCAGTTGATTGGTGCCGCCCAAGCCGCCCAAGACCCATGCGGTATCGGTGCTGGTATTGGTGAAGCCAGTGGTTAGAGTATTGGGGACATTCATCGTGACGACGGCGTTGCTCAAACCAATGCCGCTGTGGATGATGACCTGGCCACCGTTGATGGTGACGCCGCCGACAGTATTGATTGCCTGGAGATCAAGGGTGCCATCGCCAGATTTCGTAATCACTCCGGGGCCGCCGACCGGACTCGAAAGGGTCAAGATCTGCGTGCCGGCGACGTTGATTCCGCCGGTGTTATTGTCATTGATCGTCCGGCTTGTCGTGATATTGGCATTAGTGACTTGAAGTATGCCACCGCTGGAGAGCGTCACGCTATTGGTGGCGTTTCCGAGGGCGGAGTCATTCGTGATGGACAAGGTACCCGCCATCTTGATGATCGTGTTCCCGCTGAAAGTATTATTACCAAAAAGGGCGACGGTGCCCGAGCCAGGACCGACATTCAACGTGGTCACCCCGGCTGTTCCGCTGATGTCCGCGAGGTTGTTCGTAATGGTCAGAGTGACTCCTGAAATTGCGCCGAAATTGTAGGCATTGGTGTAGGGCGTGAAAACGCCGCCATACGTCAAGTTCTGAGCTGCATTGAGGTACATGTTCCGCAAACCGGCTGCCTTGAAGTCGTAACTCGTGTTCGCGAAAGCGGCTGCGATTGCGAAGCCGCCGTCACTGCTTCGGCTCAACTGCGAGGGGATGGTGCCGTCTTGGAACCAGACAACGCCCGGGCTGCTAACAAGGATATTACTCGTCGTCGGATATGCGCCAACGCCAAAGATCAGCACACCACCGCCGATAATCGTGCCACCGGCATAGGTGTTGCCCGTATTGGTCAAAATCATGATATTCGGACTGGCGCTCCCGCCTCCCACAGTTCCTTTAATCAATTGGCCAGGACCGGTGATGGGGCCGCCCAATGTTACTGTGCCAGAACCGGTGCCGTTAAAGGTGGTGTTTGTCTCAAGGGTGATAGGCAGCTCAAGATCGACAGTATTCGTCGAATTCATGAGCACCGAGGGAAGTCTATTGATAGAGTTTGTGACGATCGTGCTGCCAGAGTTGGTTTGATTGGCAAAAGCAAACGCGAAATCCAAGCTTTCGGTAGTCGCGCGAGTCAAGCTTACGGGTTGATCCGAACCCAGAAAAAAGAGCTGGTTGAGAGCGAAGACGTTAAACCAATTATTTGCATCTGCTATCGAAAGATCGTTCGAATAAACGATTGTATACGTGCTTGCGCCAAAAGTATTTGGTTGCATCGGTAGCCAGGTGTCGTCAGACCACAAACCATCACCCCCCGTGTTTGTATAAATCAGCGTCGTTTCTGTCGTAACGGTTTGCGCCGAAGTGCTTCCCACGGGAAGCGCCAAGCCCACCATCATTAACATGATGGTAAAAAAAGTGACCATTGACCATCGACTACCGGTTCCCTCACCACATTGATTGATCTTCATTTCCCTGGCTCCTTTTCCTGATTACGCTACCTGATGGCTAGCTATATATAACGATGGTTGACCAATTGCGCTCAATTCCACTTATCACTCAGCAAAGCGAATACCGTAATACTAATGGAGTGTGTAAATTCGTGCATATGGAGATATCGGCAGAAATCGCCTGACCATAAGTCATTTGCAGGTTTTCGTGTCTCGTTCTATCACACATTTTAACTCGCCCAGCTTGTTTCAAACTGTCTCCATGCCCGTCGGATGTACACTACACTCCGATTCGCTGTGCAAATTACATGAAAAATGAGGTCGCTGTCAATGAATAAATGCAGGATTTGAAAAAAAGTAGCTAAACCCTTCTCTTAGACTGACTCAGCGCATCCAGTAGTCTTGATGGGCAGTATTTCATCACGGCATAGCGGGCAATTTTTGCTGTCGGCCGACTTCAAACCCAGATGTTTTCGGACGAAAAAGGACAGTTCAGCGTAATTGTGAGGGATCTCCTGAATAGTGAGCTGGGCGGACAGACTGATCGTATGGCCCGTATTCGCTCCCGAGGGGATGCTGAGGCTGTTCTTGAGCTTTCGGCTGGTGTTCACAGCGTGGTATCGATACTTTCGAGAGGACGATGGCGACAAGGAAACCAAAGAGGGGGGCTGAGAGGAGGACACGGGAAAGATTGCGCGTGCTGTTTGTCGCATCGGAATGCACGCCGTATGCCAAGACGGGTGGACTTGGCGATGTCGTCGCCGGTTTATCGAAGGCGCTTTGCCAGGCGGGACATGACGCGCGGGTATTGATCCCCTTGTACTCGTTGATCGACCGGGCGGAATACAACCTGACGCCGGCCAGCAGTGTCTGTGTGCACATGGGCGGCAACAGGGAGTTCTGGGTTGGCCTGTACGAGACGAAACTGGACGACACGGTGCCGGTCTGGTTCCTCGACTACGGTTCTTATTTTGGGCGACCGGGCATCTACGACGGCCCGTTCGGACATTATTACGACAACGCGCATCGGTTCGCGCTGTTGTCGAAGGCGGCGCTGCAGATCGGCAAGGACCGGCAATGGATTCCCCATGTCATGCACGTGCACGATTGGCCGAGCGCGCTCGTGCCGGTGTTCCTGAAGACGTGGGACCGCATCCTATCGCCCTTGTCGCAGACAGCAAGCGTGCTGACCATTCACAACATCGGTTATTCCGGGGTATACGATGCGAACGTGTTGCCGTTTGCCGGCCTCGGCGGACAGTATCTCACACCCGATATTTTTGAGGACCACGGCAAGGCCAACCTGCTGAAGGCGGGTATTTATTTCGCCGACGCACTGACGACTGTTTCGCCGACGCACGCGAAGGAGATCCTTGGATCCATCGGCGGGATGGGTCTGTCGCCGTACCTCAACAATCGACGCACGGACCTCTTCGGCATCCTGAACGGCGTGGATTATTTGCACTGGAATCCCGAAACCGACAGTCAGCTTCCCGCGAATTATTCGGCGAAAGACCTGGGCGGCAAGGCAGTCTGCAAACGGGCGCTACAGGAACAATTTCATCTCGAAGCCACGGACAAACCACCGCTGTTTGGAATCATCAGCCGTTTCGCTCATCAGAAGGGATTCAGCCTGTTGCGGGAGGCCCTGCCCACAGCGCTCGACAATATGCTTCTTCAACTGGTCGTCCTCGGCAATGGCGATCCCGACACGGAAAACTTCTTCCGCTGGCTGCGTTCGGCGTACCCGGGTCGCGTCGGCACGCATATTGGATTCTCCACGGAGCTGAGTCATCTGATTGAGGCCGGCAGCGACTTCTTTTTGATGCCGTCGCTGTACGAGCCCTGTGGCCTCAACCAGATCTATTCGCTGAAGTATGGGACGCTGCCGGTCGTCCGAGCGACGGGCGGCCTCGACGACACGGTGCAGAATTATAGTGAAGCGACGGGAGACGGAACCGGGTTCAAATTCTGGGAACCATCGGCCCGCGCCCTGTATTACTGCATCGGCTGGGCTGTCAGCACGTGGTTCGACCGCCCGCAGCACATCGTCACACTACGGCAGCAGGCGATGGCCCAAGATTTCTCATGGCAGGGTCCCGCCCGTCAGTACGTCGAAGTTTACCGGCACGCGCTCCGAAACAGACTCGCAGCGACCGTGTGATGTTCCGGGTTGCGGCGCTTGGCACCGCCCGATATAGTCATGGCGCTTTATGCCTGAACTCCGCAAGAAATATCCATTCGACAAGATCGAGCCGAAGTGGCAGCGCTACTGGGCCGAACACAAGACGTTTGCCGCTGTTGACCAGCTACCGGTCACCAGCCACCAGTCACCGAAATTGTACGTCCTGGACATGTTCCCCTACCCCAGCGGTGCGGGACTGCACGTCGGACATCCCGAAGGCTACACGGCGACCGATATTTATTGCCGATTCAAGCGGATGAATGGGTTCAACGTGCTGCACCCGATGGGCTGGGACGCGTTCGGGCTTCCTGCCGAGCAGTATGCCATCGACACCGGCACGCATCCGGCCGTCACGACAAAGAAGAACATCGACACCTTCCGCCGCCAGATTCAGATGCTGGGGTTTTCTTACGACTGGGACCGCGAGGTGGACACGACCGACCCGGATTATTTCAAGTGGACCCAGTGGATTTTCCTGGAGATCTTCAATTCCTGTTTCGATCCCGTTGAGAAGAAGGCGAAACCCTTTGCCGGTGTAGAGGCCGCTGTCCCAGCGGCAGAGCAAACACGACCGCGGCCGGGGACAGCCGCCGCTACACCAGAAAGATTGGCTTACGAAGCCGAGATCCCGGTCTGGTGGTGCGAAGGCTGCAAGGCCGTTCTCGCCAATGAAGAGGTCAACGCCGACGGCACGTGCGACCGGAAAGGGCACAAGAATGTTTACCGCCGTCCGCTCCGTCAATGGATTCTCCGGATCACCAAGTACGCTGAGCGACTACTCGACGACCTGAAGCTCGTCAACTGGCCGGAGTCGATCAAGGAACAGCAACGGAACTGGATCGGGCGGAGTGAGGGCACAGAGGTTGACTTTCAAGTTACCGGTGGCACAGGCGTCCCTGCCTGTGACAAGATTCGTATTTTCACTACCCGTCCCGACACGCTCTTTGGCGCGACGTACATGGTGCTTGCGCCCGAGCACCCGCTCGTCGAGAAGGTCACCACGCAGGCCCAAAAGACGGCAGTTGACACATACCGGGCCGCCGCGGTGAAGAAGAGCGAGTTGGAGCGGACCCAGTTGGAGAAGGAAAAGACCGGTGCCTTCACCGGCGCATACGCGATCAATCCGGTCAATGACGAGAAGGTTCCGATCTGGGTGGCCGACTACGTGATGATGGGCTACGGGACCGGCGCCATCATGGCCGTGCCAGCGCATGACGAACGGGATTTTGAGTTCGCGAAGAAGTTCGGGCTGGAGATTCGGGAGGTTGTTGCCGCTTCTGATCGTGGGAGCGGATTGTATCCGCGACCGGGTCAGGTGGAAAAGCCGGTCGCGGTTGAAAACCGCTCCCACGAACAACAGACACAATCGGCTTTTGCGGGTGACGGCGTCTCCATCAACTCCGGCCTCATCACCGGTCTTCCCACTCCCGAAGCCAAGAAGAAAATCACAGTCTGGCTGGAGGAGAAAGGTCTCGGCAAGGCAACGGTGCAATACAAGTTGCGCGACTGGCTGTTTTCCCGGCAGCGGTATTGGGGAGAGCCGATTCCGATTGTCCACTGTGAGAAATGCGGCACGGTGGCGGTGGCGGAGAGCGAATTGCCCTTGAAATTGCCGGAGATGAAGAATTACACGCCGACGGGCAATGCCGAACCGCCGTTGGCGAAGGCGACGGACTGGGTGAACACGAAATGCCCGCAGTGTGGCGGTCCGGCCCGGCGCGAGACCAACACGATGCCGCAGTGGGCGGGGTCGTGCTGGTATTACCTCCGCTACATCGATCCGAAGAACAGCGGCGCGTTCGTTGCGAAGGATAAAGAGAAACACTGGATGCCGGTCGATCTCTACGTCGGCGGGGCAGAGCACGCGGTGTTGCACCTGCTCTATTCGCGGTTCTGGCACAAGGTGCTTTACGATCTCGGCCACGTTTCGACGCCGGAGCCGTTCCTGCGACTGGTCAACCAGGGCATGATCCTCGGCGAAGACAACCAAAAGATGTCGAAATCGCGCGGCAACGTGATCAATCCCGACGACGTAGTGCGCGAGTTCGGGGCCGACGCGTTTCGGATGTACGAGATGTTCCTGGGACCGTTGGAAGCGACGAAGCCATGGAACACGCAGGGACTCGAAGGCGTGTATCGTTTCCTCGGTCGCGTCTGGCGCCTGTTCTGCAACGAGGAGGGCAAACTACTCGTGGACGATACTGCGCCTGACCCCACGCTGCTCAAGGCGCTGCATCAGACGATCAAGAAAGTCGGCGAGGACACGGACACGCTGAACTTCAACACCGCGATCTCGCAGATGATGATCTTCGTCAACGAAGTGACCGCCCAGGAGAAACGTCCGCGGGCTCTGCTGGAGCCGTTCGTGCTCGTGCTCGCGCCGTACGCGCCGCACCTCGCCGAGGAGCTCTGGGAGAAGCTCGGCCACAAGCAATCGCTCTCCCACGCACCCTGGCCGAAATACGACGACGCCCTGCTCGTCGAGGAGACGGTCACGATCATTGTCCAGGTCAACGGCAAGCTGCGCGACCGCATGGAAGCGCCTGCCGGAGCGTCGCAGGCTCAACTCGAGAAACTGGCGCTGGCCAATCCGCGCGTCCAGGAGCATCTCGCGGGCAAGCAGGTCAGGAGAATTGTCGTCGTGCCCGGTAAGCTGGTCAACGTTGTTGCGGGATGACCTGGTACGACCGGGTGAATCAACGTCCAGAGCGATGACGGAAGCCAGATGATTACTGGGTTTGCTGGCGTCATGGCAGGCCCTTTGGCTTCAAAAAAAAGTGGTTGTGGTGACGGCAAAGTTGGTTCATATTGCGGCATCGAAAGTGGAACAGGGTTGTGGGGTAGGTATCCGTTGGAAAATGTTCAAACTTACCAGGCAAGAGCAGGCGATCGTGGCGTTCCTCGTCGGGGCGATCCTGCTCGGCACATTCGTCCGGCAATGGCGTGTACGGCACCCTTCAAAAGAGACATGGGCCGCCGGCACCATGGAGAAGAGGGATTAGCAGATGCAGAAGTGTAATTTTTCTGAATCGGTTGACGCGATTATCCGCAAAGATCGGCGCTACGACCGTGATGCCTATTATTTCGTGCGCGAGGGATTGGATTTCACGGTCAAGATGTTGAAGAAACACAAGGAAAAGCATTTGTCCCACGTTTCCGGACAGGAACTCCTCGAAGGGCTGCGGCGGTTTGCTCTCGATCAATTTGGACCCATGACAAAAACGGTTTTGGCGTATTGGGGCGTGCATCAATGCGATGATTTCGGCGAGATCGTGTTCAATATGGTGGAGAAAGGGATTCTCGGAAAGACCGAGCAGGATTCGCGGGAGGATTTCAAGAGAGGCTACGATTTCGAGGAAGTGTTCGTAAAACCCTATCAGCCGCTGGGGCGAAACGAGCACCCCCGTCCGGTGGGGCCCCCTTCCCTGCCCGATCGTATGAGGGACAAGAGCCGTGGTTCCGGCTCCAAGAAATTGAACACCGGCTCCAATTAGCTGTCTTTTTCGGCATGCGATATCCCCTCGTTGCCGGCTGGCTGGTGATAGTTCTGGCTGCAACAGCAGCCTCCAATTCCATGGCAATCACGAAAACCAACTCAACGGCATCGGTACGCAAAACAGTTCTGGATAACGGCCTGACGGTCCTGGTGCGCGAGGACCATAGCGCGCCGGTCGTCACCGCCCAAACCTGGGTCCGCGCGGGCAGCATCACGGAAGGCAAATGGATGGGCGCCGGCATGTCGCACATCCTGGAACACATGCTCTTCAAAGGCACCGCCACGCGCGGCGTCTCCCAAATCGCCCGTGAGGTTGAGGACAAGGGCGGTTACATGAACGCCTACACCTCTTTTGAACAGACGGTGTTCTACATCAATATCCCGTCGGAAAGCTGGCAGACCGCCGTGGACGTCCTCGCCGATTGCATGATGAACGCAAGCATTCCCGAGGAGGAAATGCTCAAGGAGAAAAAGGTCATCATCCGCGAGATGGACATGAATCGCGATGATCCCGACCGCCGCGCGAGCCTGCTGATGTGGAACACCGCGTATTCGGTCCATCCCTATCGCTTGCCGGTGATCGGCTACCGCGACATCTACGACCAGGTGACGCGGGCCGACGTCGTGGCCTATTACAAGCGGATGTACGCGCCGAACAACATCGTTTTCGTGGTGGTCGGCGACGTAAACGCCGATGAGGTCCTGGCTCACGTGCGAGAGCTGACCAAGGACTTTCACAGGGAGCCGATCGAACCCGCCTATGTGCCGCTGGAGCCGCCACAACTCAGCCTGCGGGAGCGCCACGAGGAAATGCCCGTCAAGATCTCGCGCGTCGATCTCGCCTGGCATATCCCTTCCCTCGCGGATCCGGATGTGTATCCGCTGGATGTGCTCGCGATCGTGCTCGGACAGGGCCGCAGTTCCCGGTTGTACCGTCAACTGCTGGAAAAGGGAGGTCTGGTCCATTCCGTTGAAGCGAGCAGCTACACGCCGCATTATCCCGGGCTGTTCGTCATCGAGGCGGTGACCGATCCCGACAAGCGCGACGCCGCCATTGCCGGCATTCGCGCCGAGATTGCCAGTCTGGCCGATCACCCGGCCAGCAAGGAGGAAGCGGAGAAAGCGGTCAAGATTTCCGTCAGCAATTTCCTCAACCGTCTCAAGACGATGGAGGGCCAGGCATCGGATCTGGCCCACAACCAGATTCTGGTGGATGACCCGAACTTCTCGGAAGTGTACCTGGAAAACCTGCGGAAGGTGACGCCGTCCGATCTCCAGCGCGTGACGCGGCGCTATTTCACCGACAACAACCTGACGATCACCACGCTGGATCCCACCGAGACCGGCGCCAGGGCCACGGCGGCTGTGGCTCCGAGTGAAGGGATCAAGATCCAGAAATTCGAGCTGGCCAACGGCCTCCGCTTGTTGGTGCGGGAAGATCCCAAGCTGCCGCTCGTCGATATCCGCGCCGTCCTCAAAGGCGGTGTGCTGGCGGAGACGGAAGCCGATAACGGGATCACGAAACTCATGGCCCGGACGCTGTTGAAAGGCACGAAGACCCGTTCGGCAGATCAGATCTCCGATGCCATCGAATCGGTCGGTGGAGAGATCAGTTACTTCTCCGGCAACAACAGCTTCGGCGTTTCCACGCACATGCTGAGCGAGGACTTCGATCTTGGCCTGACCGTGCTGGCCGACGTGTTGCAGAACCCGACCTTCCCCGAAGACAAGCTGGCCCGCGAGCGCGAGGTCCAGTTGGCGGAGATCAAGGAAGAAGAGGACAAGATTCTTCGTGCCGCGCAACAACTCATGCGCCAGGAACTATTCGCCCATCACCCGTACGGACTGAACGCGCTGGGAACATCCGAGTCGGTCGCGAAACTGACCCAGGCCGGTCTCCGGGCATTCCACCAGCGCTACGTGACGCCACGCAATCTGGTGCTGACGGTTTTTGGGGACGTGCGCGCCGACGATGTCCGCAAGAAGGTGGAGGCGGCGTTTGGCCATAGGAAAGCCACGCCCCTGGAATTTCCGCAGGCGAACGTGCCACCGTTCACCGACACGGTGAGCAAGGAGGAATTTCAACCCAAACAACAGGCGGTCTTGCTCCTTGGCTTCCGTGGCACCGATATGTTCAAGGGAGACCGGTATCCATTGGATCTTCTCGATGAGGCGTATTCGGGCCAGGGTTCGCGCTTGTTTTCCCGCATCCGGGACGAACTCGGTCTCGCCTACTACGTCGGCGCGTATCAGTTGGTTGGGTTGGACACGGGTTGTTTTGTGATGTACGTCGGCACGACGCCGGAGAACGTTGCCACCTGCCAGCAGGAATTCCTGGCGGAACTGGTCCGATTGGAAAAGGACGGATTGAGCGAAGACGAACTGACCCGGGCCAAGAACAGCCTGATCGGCCAGCGCAAGGTACAACTGCAGGACAACAGCCAATTGTCGATGATGATTGCTCTGGACGAGTTGTACGGTCTTGGTTACGATTTCTTCCGGACCATGGACGCTAGATACCGAGCCGTCACGGCGGATGACATCAAAAGGGTGGCCCAGAAGTATTTCGAGAACAAGCCGTACGCGATCGCCGTGGTGCGGCCCCCTGAGAAGTAACGACCGTCGCGTCGCCCCGCGAGCGCCAAAGCAGGCAACGATTTGAAGGAGGGCGGTCTTGGACCGCCACATAACCTATGGCTGAAGTCCAAACAGATACACTCGGTTCCCGTGAGGATACGCTGCGCTTCCTCGACATGGTGGGATTGTTCAGCAGCCAGGCCATGATCTGCCTCGGCAAACTTGCCAATCCCTCGACCGGCAAGGCGGGAAAAAACCTCCCGGCCGCGCGCCTGTTCATCGACACGCTGGAAATGCTGGAGAAGAAGACCAAGGGCAACCTGAGCGCCGATGAAACCAAGGTGTTGCACGCCACGCTGACCGATCTCCGCCTGATGTACGTCGAGGAATCGAAATCGCCGGAGCAGCCAACCTCATCGCCAACGGGAGGGCCGAGCTCCGGCGAGGCCGTCACGCCACCTGACCCGCAGCCACCCGACGATTCCAAGGTCAAGTTCCACAAGACGTACGAGTAAAAGCCGCTGCCAGAATTGTAGCCGCAGGCTTCAGCTCCGACAGGAGTCGCGAGTCCAAATCGGACCTGCGCGGGACATGCGCACCCATAAGCCGAGTCGGACGAGACGCCGCAGTCGTGTGCGGCAACGGTGCGACTACGAGAGACGCGAACGGCGATCGAGTCCTCGATCAGCCGTCTCGCCAGGGCAGGCTACTTTTCCTGCACTTCCTGCCAGCGGAAACAATCGTTGATGTAATCGGTGACCATCCCGGCGGTCGCGCAGAAGCGCGACCCTCCAGGTGAATTGCTTTAACGCCCTACTCCATCTCCGTGTCGTAGAATTTGATGATGTCCTTGCCGTCGGTTTCCTCCATGAACTTCATGGCCGTGCGCGGGTGACGGTTGAGGTAGCCGGTGACCATGTAGGGAATGGCGTATCCCCAGCGCAGTTTCTCGCGTTCCGGTTCGACGTGATGCTGGATGCAATCGAGAATCGGGCGCAGGTTGAACTTCGGGTTATGGAGAAAGCTCAGCAGCAGTTCCATCGGACAATTGCCGGCGCCACGACCCAGCCCGGCGATACTGGCATCGAGCATGTTCGCGCCGAGAATGATCGCCTCGATGGTGTTGGCGAAGGCCAGTTGCATGTTGTTGTGGGTGTGGATGCCGATCTGCTTCTTGGCCGGCTTGGCGAACCGCTGGAACTTCTGCATGAACCCCTGGACATGTTCGCGATACAGCGTGCCGAAACTGTCGACGACGTACAGAGTGTCGACCTCGGATTTGCACAGCAACGAGAGGGCGTTGTCGAGTTCCATGTCCGGCACGGTGGACACGGCCATGATATTGATGGTGGTTTCGTAGCCCTTGTCGTGCGCGTCCTTGATCATATCCAGCGCGGCGGGAATCTGGTTGATGTAGGTGGCGACGCGCACCATATCGACCACGCTCTGATCCTTGGGCAGGATGTCGGTGTGATAATCGGTCCGCTCGGCATCGGCCATGACGGAGATCTTCACCGTGGATTTCTGGTCGCCCACGATGCGCCGCATCTCTTCTTCTTCACAGAACTTCCAGACGCCAAAGGCGTCACGGCTGGCAAGTTTCTTCGAGGCCTTGTAGCCGATTTCCATGAAATCGATACCGGCATCGAGGTTGGCCTGATACACGGCCCGGACGAAATCGTGGTTGAACTTGTGGTCGTTCATCAGCCCGCCGTCGCGGATGGTGCAATCGACCACCCGTATCTCGGGGCGGTACCCGATCCAGCCCTTCATCCCCGTGGTTTGCTCTTGTTTGCTCATGGTTGCCGTCCTGTTAAGGTTGCGTCGGTAGAAACGGAATCTGCACGTTAGCGGGAGACGGTTTGCGTTTCAATCCTTTTGTGTCACTCAGGAATTGACATCCCGTCCCGCGTTTCGGATAAAAGCGTCATGGCCATGGATCAGTTGAAGACCACGCTCACCGATTTTCTTGTTCGATACGGATTTCAGGTTGTCGGCGCGATCATCATTCTGATCGCAGGGGCCATCGTCGCCCGTTGGAGCGGCAATCTCCTCAACAAGTCGCTGCAAAAATACAAACTCGAGCCGCCCATTTGCGTCTTGCTGGTGAGAGTCCTCCGTCTGCTCGTATTTGGCCTGGCTGTTTTGATCTCATTGGACAAGTTCGGCGTGCAAATCACTCCGTTGATCGCCGGCATTGGCGTGGCAGGCGTGGGCATCGGCTTCGCCGCCCAGGGGGTGCTGGGGAACATCCTCGCCGGATTGACGATTATTTTCACCAAACCTTTTCGAGTGGGCGAATACGTCGAGTTGGTCGGAGTTTACGGACAGGTGACGAACATCGAACTCTTCTCCACCACGCTGCTGCACAGTGACCAATCCCGCGTGGTCGTTCCCAACCGCAAGATCGTCGGAGAAATCCTCCACAACTATGGCGCGATGCGGCAGCTCGACCTCAGCGTGGGTGTTGCCTACGGATCCGACCTGAACCGTGCGTTGGCGACGGTGCGCGAGATTCTGGAGTCGAATTCGCGCGTGTTGAAGACCCCGGCGCCGGTGATCGGCATCGAGGCGCTCGGAGATTCGTCAATCACGATTGGAATCAAACCGTGGGTGCCGGTTTCCGACTACACAGTCGCGCAACTGGAGATCTACCGCGCCATCGTCGAACAGTTTCGCGCCCGCGGCATCGACATTCCCTTCCCGCAACGCGAAGTCCGCATGCTTGGCCAATAGGCCGTTTGGAGGGCGAGCCTCCCGGCGAGCCGAAGTCGGGTACGCATCCGAGCGGCTCGGCAGGAGCCTCGCCCTCCAGTAAACCACCAAATCAATTGTGTCGTTGTCCTACCCCAGCACGGTCAGTGTGCCGCTGGTCACTCCGAGTTGGCGGACGACATGGAGCCGTCGCGACAGTTCCGCCGGGTCTTGCATGGCGCCATCGATCAGCTCCCGGTAGCTCTGGAGCACCCGTTTCGATTGGGCGGCGTCTTCCTCCAATAATTCGACACGGAACACGCTGGCACCAGCGTCTACAAAGGACCGCAGGAATTCCGCGCCGCTCTGTGCGCGGGCGTGGAAGACGGTGTTCCGGCAGCCGACGTCCGCTTTGACGGGATGTTCCATGCCGACCCGGTCACGCAGTTTGAGATTGTGAACGTCGCACGGGCGCCCGCAGTTGGTGGCGTCCGTTCCGTCCGACAGGAACGCCGCGAACACGCAATGCTCCATGTGAAACATCGGCATGTGCTGGTGAATCGCCAACTCGAACCACCACGGCGGCGCGGCCTGCAACAAAGCCAACACCTGCTGCGCGTTGCAGTCGTACGAAACCGTCAGCCGCTCGAACCCTTCGCGCATCAACACGTCTGCCGTCAACGGGTTGGCGACGTTGAGCGAGAAATCGCCGATCAACCGGTAGGGCGCGACCGCCGGGCGCGCCGTTTTGTTCCGGAAATAGTCCAGCGCCCCCAGATTGCGGATCAGGATCCCGTCCGGCTTGGCGCTCTCAATAACCTTGAAGAATCCCTGTTCGCCAGCCTTCTGAATCCGCGGAGTAGCCAGATAGACCGTGGGGCGTAAAGCGTCGAGCGTGGAGCGCGAACGGACGAGTCCGACGGCATCGGCGTATCGCCGGATGTCCTCGAAATCGACATAGAGGGTACCGCAACCAGTATCGAGGGCCGCCGTGATCTGATCCATGGTACGGCAGAGGGCAACCAGTTGCGGGTTTTGCGCAACGGGCGGTTGGTCGCGTTGCGTCTGGACGCCGGCGAGTAGCTTTTCCAACTGTAGCGGCGGTCTGCGACCGCCGTCTTCGTTTCCTCCGTCATTCCCATATTCACCGAGCGCCACTGCAGAGATCTTCAGCACCAACTCTCTCCTGAGCCGGTTCAACTCGCTGACGGGAAGAATCACTTGTCCGTCCAGTAGATTGTGAAGTTCGCCGAGAACAAAATCGGTTTCCCCCAGTCGTCCGAGTTGTTCCCGAAGCAGTTTCTTGGTGAGCGGCCGCTTGTACGCGGTCTGAAGAGTCACCGCCGAACTGACGCGGACGCCGCTCGCCTCGATCGTCAGCGATTTGCCGACCGCACCGGTCACCGTAATGTCGAGCGGCGTCTTGGGACGCGGGATATTGCCCTGGAAAGTCTTCTTCAATACCCGGTCGAGTTGAGGATCGCTGGTCTTCCAGACACGATCGCCTGGCTTGAGTTTCGAGAAATCGATGTGGCCGCGCTCGAAGTAAAATCGATCTCCGTGCACTTCCCAGACCCGCCCGCCCTGCTCGTGGTCGATATCGCCGCCGGTGTCGAACACAATGCCGTCGCCTGGCCGCAGCCGTGTCACCTCGGAGGGTCGCACGTCTGCGCAACCGCCGGCTGCAGACTGGGGGCCATCACTTCGCGCCTGGAAAGGCGCTCCCATACCAGCAGAATCCAATTCCACGAAATCAGGACCCACTTGCTTGACAAACCCAACGAACGGGCCGCGCTTCTTCCCAAATCGCGCATGCACCAATTCCTGATAATTCACTCCATGCATCCAGCCCGAATACAACCCGCGCGAGAAGGTCATTTCCAGTTTGTAGTTGTCTTGTTCCGTCTGGCTGACCTCTGACGGCTGACCGCTGATAGCCTGGTCTATCGCCTTGCGGTACACCTGGCATGTCGCCGCCACATATTCCGGTGTTTTGAGCCGGCCTTCGATCTTGAAACCTAGAACGCCGAGCCGGATCAGTTCTGGAATCTCGTTCACGGCGGCGAGGTCTTGCGGGGACAACAGGTACCGGCGGTCGCCCAGGTCCTTCAATACGCCGTCCACAATCAATTCGTAGGGCAACCGGCAGGCTTGCGCGCATTCGCCTCGATTCGCGCTGCGCTGGCCAAGAGCTTCGCTGGTGAGGCATTGCCCCGAATAGGCCACACACAACGCGCCGTGCACGAAGACTTCCAGTCCGACGCCATCCGAGAATTGCAGGGCAGCCGCTCCGCCTGCCGTTGATTCATCAGAGGCAAGCGGGGCGCTTGCCCTACAACGAAATCTGGCCAGTTCACGCAGCGACGTTTCGCGGGCAACGACCACGCGCGTGATGCCGAGCCGTTCCGCAAACTTCACGCCTTCGGGCGATGTCACGGTCATCTGGGTTGAGGCGTGTACTTCCAGGCGCAGTCCCAACTCGCGCGCCAGAGCGGCCACACCGATATCCTGCACCAGCACGGCGTCCACTCCCGCCTCGTCCAGCAAGATCAGTTCGCGCTCTGCCGCCGGCAGTTCATCGGTAAAGACCAGCGTGTTCAAGGTGCAAAAAGCGCGGACGCGATGTTCGTGAAGAAAGCGGATGAGTTCAGGCAGGGTTTCTTCGGTGAAATTGTCGGCCCTCATCCGGGCATTGAACCGCTGCAGCCCGAAGTACACGGCGTCGGCGCCGTTGGCGACGGCGGCTCGGGCGCACTCCATGTTGCCCGCGGGCGCGATCAGTTCAGGTTGCCTCTTCACGGTGGAGACAGTAGCAGAGTGCACGCGGCGAATCCATCCTTGACGCGAGCGCATCCAATGGTCGAAGCTTCCACAACATCTGCCAACGGAGAATGCTCATGAGCTTTGTCAAATTGCCTGCTGTAACGCTGGGGATCGTTCTCGCGGCGAGTGCGGCCTTTGCTGCGGACACGTACAAGGTGGATCCCGCGCACACCACCGTCGGGTTTTCCATTTCCCATCTGGTGATCAACACCGTCCATGGACGGTTCAAGGACGTGGCCGGCTCGGTCACCATCGATCCGGACAAAAGCAACGCTGTTGTCGAAGCCAACGCGATCCTCCAAACCAAGAGCATCGACACAGGCGTCACCCAGCGCGACACTCATTTGAAGAGTCCGGACTTCTTCGATGCGGAGAAATTTCCCACGATCACGTTCGCGAGCAAGCGGGTCGAGAACCAGGGCGGCCAACAGATGCTGGTCGGCGATTTCACGATGCACGGAGTGACCAGGGAAATCTCGTTGCCGGTCAAGATCAAAGGCCCGATCACCGCGATGGGCGGACAGCGGATCGGCGTCGAAGCGATGGGATCACTCAACCGCAAAGAGTACGGCCTGACGTGGAATCGCGCCCTCGAAGCGGGTGGTGTGATGGTCGGCGAAGACGTCGCGATCGAGATCAACGCCGAAGCGGTCAAGACGCAGCCGGCCAGTACAAAATAACCACTCGGGTGTAGCGGCGTTTCTGTGAAGCGCCGAGTTTCTCAGAAGAGCAGCTACCTCAATTCCCAGCATTTCATCCCCAATCCTAACGACGCTGGTCGGCCAAGATCGGGAGGCAGATCGGTGCCGTAAAAAAGATGTCGTTGCGCTCGTCGATGTAGCTCTTGCCAAGTCCGAATTCGTTGAGCGCGCACCGGCTCAGGCCACAATCGCGCCGACGTTGGGGAGGATGTGGTCGGGGCGATAGGCGAACTTCTGGAGATCGGACTCGGCGGTCACGCCCGGCAATAGACGGTTCCCGTGATAGATCACGCCGTCCATGTCTATGATGAACCCCGCCTTCTTGCGGATGGATTCGGTTGATGTCATTGCCACCTGTACCTGTTGCGCCAGCCAAAACCACTTTTCCCGTAGCCGCACCCTTCACGGGTGCGTCTTCCCCGCGCAGGCTTAAAGCCTGCGGCTACAGCTTTTTCACCGGCTCTTGCCCTCGTAAAGCACAGTGACAACAACTACTGCCATCATCAAGAACGATTTCAGGATCATTGAGAACCCTCTTCCACCGGGTATCCGAACTCCAGCAGTCGTTGCCCGGCCATCCGGTGGAACAAATGAATCTCCTGCTCGCTCAAGTCCTTGCGCCACCTGCCGATGGCTCCAGTCGAGATCGATTGGATGGCATTGGTGCTGACAGAAAAGTGGATGGGATCACGCGACTGACTTTGCTGCAGATGATACTCAAGCAGTTTTGGATTCCACGGTTCGCCGATGAACTCACAGAGCCGCTTCAAAGTCGACTCCGTGTCCCTGACGAGATCCTCGTACCGAAGTTCCATGTAGTGGGGGTGCCCGCGCCAGGACATCCCGGCCCTGGTATCACGCAACCAGTCACGAATGCATGACCGCAGCGGGCGACGGATGTTCGTTGGGACCGGCGTGCCGTCCACAACGCGGTACTTCGGATGAGTTCGGAGTGAGCAAACAACATCGCGGCCGTCTCGGACGACATGAACGAATCTGGCGTTGGGAAAATGGCGGAAGATATAAGGGAGGTGGCGCACATTGGTCGGCGTCTTTTCCGCCCAACGAGTCTTTCCCTGCTTGACGGCGTACTGCGTCAAGAATAGCTCAACAAAATGAGCGTGGTCCCGGGCGGCTTTGCGCAAGCGAATGATTTCATCCAGCGACAACTCGAAACGGTTGGCCAGCCACTTCGCGTGAAGACCGCCCGTCAGCAACCTGCTCTCCGGACCGCAGGCAATGTTGGGGTGAGAGTCCAGAATGATCCGCGTCAAGGTGGTGCCGCTGCGGGGACAGCCGCCAATGACAATCGGGTACTGGGTCGAGACATACCTGGATTTCCATTTGCGCCAGATACGCGTAAGCGACGAATTGCCGGTGGTGTATCGGATTCTCATCTGTATTTTGCCAAAAATCGCAGAGCCATCGCAACGACGCAAGACCTTTATTTGCAGGTCATAACAACGCAACGCATGGGAACAGCGACAGGCGAGACGCCTGTCCCACTATCCGATCTTAATTGTTCAAGGATCGCGCGGCGCTGATCTCACGCCCCACCAGACCTGTCTCACGCAACTGCGGTGACGGCGCTGGCGGACATCGCGGCGCGCTTGCGCTGGGTGGCATTGAGGATTCTCTTGCGGAGGCGGAGGTTCTTCGGCGTGGCCTCGACGTATTCGTCCTGGGCGATGTACTCCAGCGACCGCTCCAGACTCATCTTTGATGGCGGTTCGAGCTGGATCCCCTTCCCGTCGCCCTGGCTGCGCATGTTGGTGAGGTGCTTGGTCTTTGTCGGGTTGACGGGCATGTCTTCGGCACGGGGGTTTTCGCCGATGATCATTCCTTCGTACACTTCTTCCTGCGGACCGACGAACAGACGGCCGCGTTCCTGGATGTTGTTGAGCGCCCATGCGGTGGCGATACCGGTTTCCATCGACACCAGCGTGCCGGTCAGACGCGTCAGGATCTCGCCGCTGTAGGGCGCGTAACACTTGAACATATGGCTCATCACCCCGCGGCCACTGGTGAGGTTGACCATGTCGGTCTCCAGTCCGATGAGACCCCGGGTGGGGATGGAGCATTCCAGCCCGACGCCGTGGGGATGATGCTGCATGTTGACGATCTCGGCCTTGCGCGAGGCAAGATTCTGCATCACATCGCCGAGGCATTCGTTGGGAACCTCGATCCACAACGTCTCGAACGGCTCGAGCGTTTTCCCATCTTCACGCTTCAAAATCACCTCGGGGCGCGAGACAAGCACTTCGTATCCTTCGCGGCGCATCTGTTCGACCAGCACCGCGATCTGCATTTCGCCACGGCCGCTGACGAGAAACATATACGCGGCGTCGGTGTCCTGGACCTGCAGGGAAATATTGGTGCGAATCTCTTTGTAGAGCCGCTCACGAATGTGGCGGGCGGTAACAAACTTGCCGTCCCGGCCTGCCAGCGGGCCGTCGTTGACCGCAAACTGCATTTGAATCGTCGGCGGATCGAGTTCGGCAAACGGCACCGGCTCGCGTTCCTCGCTGTCGCACAACGTCTCGCCGATGCTCAGTTCTTCAAACCCGGAAATGCCGACGATGTTGCCGGCTTCGCCGTTGACGATCTCGCCGGACTTGAGACCGCTGAACTCCCAGACCTTCGTGATCACGGCGCGTTCGCGTTTGCCATTCTTGTGAATGCAGACGATCGAGTCGCCGATGTTGACGGTTCCGCCCGTGATCTTGCCGATGGCGATCCGTCCCACGTAATCGCTCCAATCGAGGTTGCTGACGAGCATCTGGAACGGCGCGTTCGGGTCGGCCTTCGGCGGCGGGACGTGTTTCACAATGGTTTCATACAACGGGGTCATGCCGTCGGGCTTGTCACCTAGCTGACGCAGCGCATAACCGTCACGGGCGCTGGCGTAGATAAACGGGGCGCCAAACTGTTCCTCCGTGGCGTTGAGTTCGAGCAGCAGTTCCAGAATCTGGTCGTGGACCTTGTGCGGATTGGCGTGTTCGCGGTCGATCTTGTTGATGACGACGATGACCTTCAGGCCGTGCGTCAGCGCCTTCTTCAACACAAATCGCGTCTGCGCCTGCGGGCCATCGAACGCGTCCACCAGCAGCAGCACGCCATCCACCATGCCGAGGATGCGCTCCACCTCCCCGCCAAAATCGGCGTGGCCGGGCGTGTCCACGATGTTGATCGTGTGTCCGCCCCAGTGAACGGAGGCATTCTTGGCTTTGATGGTGATCCCCTTTTCCTTCTCGAGGTCCATCGAATCCATGGCGCGTTCTTCCATGGCCTGGTTGGCGCGGTAAACGCCCCCTTCGCGCAACAGCTTGTCCACGAGCGTCGTCTTGCCGTGGTCAACGTGCGCGATGATACCGATATTACGAAATTTGTCGTTCATGAGAGTTCTACTTCCGCCCTACGTACTACGAGGGAGGTGAAACCTATAGCAATCTAACAGAAATGCAAGATTTATACAGGGAGGATTGTGCAGCGCCCAACATAACCTGATAAATGGTGGGACAGGCCTCCGTGCCTGTCCAGATTCGTCCACACAGGTCCGAGCAGGACTCGCGACTCCAGTCGGAGCAGGGACGCCTGTGCCACCGGTGGTTTAGGAGACGAGTTCTGGTGGCACTGTCACGCCATAGTCTTGCCGATTCCGCGCGACGGAGGCATCGGTCTGAGCGGCTCGCCGGGAGGCTCGCCCTCCAACGGAACAACCGTGAACGAAAAACCTTTCCCAACCCCTATTGTTTCTTCCGCTTTGCTTTTGCCAGCACGGTGGCCCGGGTGCGGAGGCGCAGGGCGTTGAGACGGATGAACCCGGTGGCGTCGGTCTGATCGTAGGCGCCCTGGTCGGCTTCCATCGTCGCCACGTACGGGTTGTAGAGCGACAGGGGCGACTTGCGGCCGGCGGTAATGACGTTGCCCTTGTAGAGTTTGAGGCGCACGGTGCCGGTGACGGTCTTCTGGCTCTCGGTCACGAGCGCCTGCAACGCCTCGCGCTCGGGACTGAACCAGAAACCGTAATAGACCAGTTCACTGTATCGCGGGATGAGCGAATCGCGCAGGTGCATGACCTCGCGATCCATCGTCAGCGTTTCCATCTGACGATGCGCGAAATGCAGGATTGTGCCGCCGGGCGTTTCATACACGCCCCGCGATTTCATGCCGACGAACCGGTTCTCGACGAGATCCACGCGGCCGATCCCGTGTTTGCCGCCGAGCGCGTTGAGCGCGCGCATGATTCTGCCAGGCAATAGCTTCTTGCCATTGAGGGCGACGCAGTTCCCGGAGGCGAAGTCGAGTTCGATGTATTCGGCTTTGTTGGGAGCATCTTCGGGCGCGACGCTGAGTTTGAACATGTCTTTCGGCGGCTCGGCCCAAGGGTCCTCCAGGATGCCGCTCTCGAAGCTGATGTGCAGGAGATTGCGATCCATCGAGTAGGGCTTTTTCGCCGAAGCTTCCACCGGAATCCCCTTCTCCCCGCAGTACGCGATCATCTCGGCCCGGCCCTTGAAACGGTTGTGGTATTCCGGCAACCGCCACGGTGCGATGATCTTGAGGTCGGGCGCGAGCGCCGCGTAGGTCAGTTCGAATCGACACTGGTCGTTCCCCTTTCCCGTCGCCCCATGCGCCACGGTGTCGGCTTTCTCCATGCGGGCAATGTCGATCTGAGCCTTGGCGATCAGCGGACGCGCAATGCTGGTGCCGAGGTAATACTGGTTCTCGTAGATCGCGCCGGCCTGAATCATCGGAAAGATGAAATCGCGGGCGAACTCCTCGACAAGATCGAGCGCGTAGAACCTGCTGGCGCCCGTGGCTTTGGCTTTCTTGTCGAGCCCCTTGAGTTCTTCTTCCTGGCCGATGTCGGCGCAGAACGCCACCACCTCGCACCGGTACCTCTCCTTGAGCCAGTGCAGTATGACCGATGTATCCAACCCACCCGAATAAGCGACGACAATTTTCATAGAGGCAGTGTTTGTAGACTCATTGTCCGGAAAAATCACGAAAAAACCTCGACTCGACAGCTTGGACTCCGACACAAGTCCGCAGCGCCATCGGGATCAGATCCCAAACCGCTCGGCCCAGATTTCAAATACCAGCAGCGTCCAGAGTTGCTTGCGATGATTGCGTCTTCCTGCCTGGTGTTCGGCGAGGAGAGCTTGAACACGGTCCGGGTTGAACAATCCCTGTTGGCGGAGCCGGTCGGGCGCGAGCTTCTCGGTCGCGAGTCCGGACAACTCGTTCTTCAGCCATTGGGCGATGGGAATGCCAAATCCTTTCTTGGGTCGGTACAACACGTCGTCAGGGAGTTTGCCATGAAAGGCCTGCTTCAACAGGTATTTCCCATTGCTGCCCTGCAGCTTGAATGATGACGGAAGGGTGCCCAGGAATTCGGCCAGGGTGTAATCCAGAAAAGGCGCCCGTACTTCCAGCGAGCACGCCATGCTTGCTCGGTCGGTTTTGACCAGAATATCGTCCGTGAGATAGGTGTTCGCATATTGGTAAATGAGTCTGGCCAGCCAATCCTCCGACTCGGCCGCGTGAGCACCGTGTAGCTGATCCAGATCCTCCAAAGGATCAAACGCATTCGTCTCGGCCCGGACCTCATCGCTGAGGAGCACCCCGAGCTCGGGCGGACTGAACGAACCCAGCCAGACCTGCGTTCGTCTCGGATCGTCATACGAAATCCCTTTCAGAAACTGGCGGAGCTTGAAGTCGAAGCTGAAATTCTTTGTCGATGCCGGAAGATGCCGGGCCAGACTTTCGACTGCCGATTTCAGAAGACCGGGTGTCCGCTGGTACCATTCCGCATAGCGCGCTGCTGGAAACGTCGGATAGCCCGCCAGCAACTCGTCGCCGCCGTCTCCGCCCAAAGCCACCGTGACCTCCCCCCGCGTGAACCGCGATACCAGATACGTCGGCAGCAACGAGGCATCGGCAAACGGTTCGTCCAGCAACTGCACCACCTCGTCCAGTACGCTCAACATCTGGCGCGCGTCGAAGAGCTGCTCGTGATGGTCGGTGCCGAATCGCCGGGCGACCTTGCGGGCATAAAATGACTCGTCATAGGACTTCTCGGTGAACGCGATGTTGAATGTCTTCACCTGCTGCGGAGGCATCAGTTCCGACATCAACGCAACAATGGCGCTGGAGTCGATTCCGCCGCTTAGAAAAACGCCCAGTGGAACATCGCTCATGAGGCGGCAACGCACCGCCTCGCGCAGCCGTCGCACCAATTCCCCCGACGCCTCCTGTTCGCCGAGTCCGGGATCGGGGCGGAATTGCAGGTCCCAGTAGCGGGAGACTTTGATCTGCCGCGAACCCAGGTCGTACGTCATCCGGTGGGCGGGAGGAAGTTTCTTGATTCCGCGGAAAATGGCGTGCGGATGGGGAACGTATTCATAGGCGAGGTAGCGGGCCAGCGAGCGCGAATCCAGGTCCCGGCTCATTTTCGGATGCGCCAGCAACGATTTGATTTCGGAGCCAAACAGGAAATCGTCGCCTGCGACCGCGTAGTGCAACGGTTTCTTGCCGAATCGATCGCGCGCCAGAAAGAGACGATGGGCCCGTTCGTCGTACAGGGCAAAGGCAAACATCCCGTTCAATCGATCCACACAGCTTTCGCCGTACTGCTCGTATGCATGGAGAATAATCTCGGTGTCGCAGTGGGTGGCGAAATGATGTCCCTTCCCTTCCAGCTCTTTGCGAAGCTCTGGGAAATTGTAAATCTCGCCGTTGAAAACCACCCAGAGGGTTCCGTCTTCGTTGCTCATCGGCTGACTACCTCCCGCCAGGTCGATGATGCTGAGGCGACGGTGACCCAGTCCCACCTGCCGGTGGGGACTGATGTAGAACCCTTCTCCATCGGGTCCGCGATGCCTGACAGCGTCGGTCATGCGGCGCAGAACGCCCTCGTCCACGGCGTGGGGAGTTATGTAACCTGCGATTCCACACATAATCCAAACACTCTCTACGGAACGGAGCGAGGCGGTTTGCGCCCATAGCCGCGCCAACTGTTCTCGTTGCGCGGGGTCAACGTCTTGTCCTGGAGGCCGGCCCGGTCGAACCAGGCCGAGAACTCTTCGCGCTTCAGGTAATCGGCTTTCGGGGCCACCAGATGATCAAAGACGACGTGGTGCGTGTGGCGAAAGCCAAACCGCGATAGCCAGAAAAAGTAAGGGTAAGGCAGCCATCGCTTCAGAAACGCCAGGGCGCGCACAGTTTCAGCAGGCGCATAAAGAAGTTTCAAAAGCAGGTGCAGCGGCACGGCCATCCCGAACGAAAGCACGTACACGACGGGATGCGGCAGACGCGACGTGATCCAGAGTCGGATGGGATTTACGCAGCGAACAAGCCATTCGTTGTTCTCGTACCCGTACACCCAGGCCGCCATGGTGCCGCCGGGTTTGAGGTGACGCGTCAGCGCACAGAATCCCGCCTGTGGATCCGGCAGATGATGGAGCACGCCGATCGAGAAAATGAAATCGAAGTCGCCGGAGCCCTGGCGAAAAGGCAGATGACAGATGTCCGCTTGCACCACGTGAACGTTCGGCAGGCACCGGGTGTTCTGCCAGGCCGCTTCCACCGCGAGGCTGATATCAACCCCCACAACTTCCTTTGCTCCCAAATGGCTGCACACCGCCGAGAACCGTCCCATGCCGCAACCACCGTCCAGCACGATCCGTCCCCGAACATCGTCGGCCGACAACGGTGCGATCCAATCCAAGAATTGTTCCGTGTAAAGGCTCAAGTCGTGAAGCTGTGAAAACCGGTTCCATTCCCACCCGAACGCAGCCGACGTGCGTCGCTGCTCGTCGACCATCGCCGCGGGCAGGATGCGCGGGATGCCTCCAACAATCGGATATCGCGCTTCGCAACCGGGACAAGCCAACGTCCCTTCCACCACTTCTTCGCCTTCCTTGACCGTGGCTTCGAGGTGAAAAGATTCTCCGCACCCGGGACAAACGAGCAGGGTCAGCAATTTCGGCCGCACTACTTCTCGTCCTTTTCGAAATTGATCAACTCGGCTGCGGAGTATGTCGGCTTGTGTTGGGACTCGTGGTACGTCCGCATCAGCAACTCGGCCAGCAGTCCCATGAGGATACACTGCACGCCCAGCAAGAAAAGGAACACGGCCAGCAACACGAGCGGATTCCGGTGGGCATAGACTCCCATCGACCATTTTTCGTAGAGCGCCACCGCCCCGGATACAATGCCGCCCAGGCAACTGATCACTCCGACCGTGCCGAACAGGTGGATGGGGTTGGTGGCGTATCCCCACAGGAATTTCACGACGATCAAATCCAGCACGACATTCAGGGTCCGGGTGATGCCGTACTTGGAGCGGCCCGCCCGCCGCGGATGATGGGTCACCACAATCTCGGCGATCCGCGCTCCTTCCTGCGCCGCATACGCCGGGATGAACCGGTGCATCTCACCGTATAACCGGACATTCGCCAAAATCTTGGCCCGATACGCTTTCAACGTGCAGCCGTAATCATGCAGGGGAACACCGGTCATGAACGAAATGAGCCCGTTGGCAATCCAAGACGGCAGCTTGCGCCGAAGCAAGGCGTCCTTGCGGTCCTTTCGCCAGCCGCTGACAACGTCATTCCCCTCGTCCAACTTCGCCAGCAACCGGGGGATATCCTGGGGATCATTCTGCAGGTCGGCATCCATCAAGATGATGACCGATCCGCTGGCGTGATCGATGCCCGCGGAAATGGCGGCCGTCTGGCCGAAATTGCGGCGGAACCTGATGAGACGGACCGATGCGTCCTGTTTGGCCAGCGTGCGGAGCCTGTCGAAGCTTGCGTCCGTGCTGCCATCATCCACGTAGATCACTTCGAACGTCTTGCCGAGGCCGGTCAAAACCGAGGAAAGCGACTCGTGCAAAGCAGTCACGTTCTCCTGCTCGTTATAGACGGGAATCACCACCGACAACTCAGTCATCTGGTCCTTATGCAGGCAAAGCGATGCTCACCAAACAACATTCTCTATCGATAGTCAAGGATTCGTGACCACCGGCCAGGAGTTATCAGTGGTCAGCGGTCAGCGACTCCGAAAGCATTCGGAGTCCCACCAAGAATCTTGGCTGGGAGCAGTGGCGAAGGTTGACAGCGGGGTAGCATTGGTTAAAATCCCCGCTTACATCCACATGCAGACATCGACACAGCAGCGCCGGGTGAAACTGTCCGTGGTCGTTCCCGTTTACAAGGAAGAGGGCAACGTCCCGGAGTTCCTGCGCCGGATCGTGCCGATTCTAGAGCCCATCACACCCGATTTCGAAATCATCTTCGCCCTCGACCCGTCGCCGGACCGGACCGAAGCGCTCGTGCTCGAACACCGGGCCAAAGACGAGCGGATCAAGCTGTTGAAGTTCTCCCGCCGATTCGGCCAACCGATGGCCATTCTCGGCGGATTGCATTACGCGAGTGGCGACGCCGTGGTGGTGATGGACGTCGATTTGCAGGATCCACCCGAGTTGGTGGTCGAGATGGTCGCGAAATGGCGTGAAGGATTCGACGTCGTCCTGGCGCAACGCAAGGCGCGCGATGGAGAAACCTGGATCAAACGCGCGATTTCGGCGGTCGGCTACCGGTTCATCAACCGGATTGCGGAGGTCAACATCCCGCCCGACACGGGCGATTTTCGCCTCCTCAGCCGCCGGGTCGTGGAGGAGTTGAAACGGCTCAAGGAATCCCACGGTTTTCTGCGCGGCATGGTGGCTTCGGTCGGGTTTCGACAAACCGTCATCGTCTTCGACCGTCCCCAGCGCTTTGCCGGCAAAGGCAATTATAATCCCTACGTCGGCTCGTTGCGCATTGGGATGAATGGGGTGATTTGTTTCTCGAATTACCTGCTGTCAGTCAGCACGACACTGGGATTTGGCATTGCGGGGCTGTCGTTGCTGGCGGGCGTGATTTACTTTATCATGAAATTGATGAATTTCCCGTTCCCCACCGGCAATCCCACCATCGTGATCACCATCCTGTTCATGGGAGGCATCCAGTTGGTCAGCGTGGGCATCCTGGGCCAGTATATTTCCAGGATCTACGACGAGGTCAAACAACGTCCGAAGTTCATCATCGACCAGGCCGAGGGCTTCGAGAAGCCACAATCACCATCCTCTTCCTAGCTGATGAACACCTCCAAATGGCCCAAGGTCCTTCCGCCCCTCACGAAGGAACAGCAGCAGATCTCCGACGATTTCATGAAGCATTGGCTGTCGGTGTTGCCCCAGCGTTTTTCCATGATCGAACGCTACAATCAGGGATACCCCGTCAAGGCTTCGCCAAAGAATTTCCGCACGACCCTGGAGATTGGCGCCGGCAGCGGGGAACATTTGTTGTACGAAACACTCGGGCCGGAGCAGTTGAAAGGGTATTACGCCCTCGATTTTCGCGACAATATGTGCCGCCAAATCCGGGAACGATTCCACGACGTCCATGTGGTGGCAGCCGACTGTCAGCATCAACTGCCGTTTCGAGACAACTTCTTCGACCGGGTACTGGCGATCCACGTGCTCGAACACCTGCCGGACCTCCCGTCGGCCATTCGCGAAGCTCACCGGGTCTGCAAAAAGGACGGCACCCTCATCGTCGTGATCCCCTGTGAAGGCGGGCTGCTCTATGGTCTGGCGCGGCGGATCTCCGCCCAGAGGATTTTTGAAAAACGCTACAAACAATCCTACCGGTGGTTCATCGAACACGAGCATATCAACCGGCCCGAGGAAATCATCGAAGAACTGAGCGCTTACTTCACCATCCAACATCGTTCGTCCTTCCCATTTCCGGTGCCCTTTGCCTGGTGCAACTTGTGCCTCGGCATGAAGCTCACTCCCAAGGCAGGCTGAAATGAAAACACCGTTTGTTACCGGCGCGGCAGGATTCATCGGCAGCAATCTTGTGGATCGGTTACTGGCCGATGGCCATCCAGTCGTCGGTTACGACAATTTCTCGACGGGCCATGCGGAATTCCTCGCATCGGCATCCCGGAACGCCAACTTTCGGCTCGTCCAGGGTGACGTTCTCGATCTGCCGGCGCTCACCGCGGCGATGAAAGGCTGCGATTTCGTATTTCACCTGGCGGCCAACGCCGACGTGCGGTTCGGGCTCCAACACCCGCGCAAAGATCTCGAACAAAACACCATCGCCACTTCCAACGTCCTGGAAGCCATGCGCTCCAACGAAGCCAGGGCAATCGCCTTTTCTTCGACCGGCTCGATCTACGGCGAGCCGGACGTTTTTCCAACACCCGAGCTGGCGCCTTTCCCCACGCAAACGTCGCTGTATGGGGCTGCCAAGCTGGCCGGCGAAGGGTTGATTGCTGCGTACTGCGAGGGGTACGAGTTCGAAGGCTACCTGTTCCGGTTTGTCTCGATCCTTGGCGAACGCTACACGCACGGCCACGTGTTCGATTTCTGCAAACAGTTGCGTGAACATCCCGACCACCTCCGCGTTCTCGGCGACGGATCGCAACGCAAATCCTACCTCTACGTGCAGGATTGCCTGGACGCCATGCTGCATGTCATCGAACGCCGCACGGCCGCCGCCGCGCCCCATCGCCTGCAGGTTTACAACCTCGGCACGGACGAGTATTGCGAGGTGAAAAACTCCATCGGCTGGATTTGCGAAACCCTCCAGGTCAAACCGACCCTGGAGTTTACCGGCGGCAAACGCGGCTGGGTGGGCGACAGCCCGTTCATCTTCCTCGACACCGGGAAAATTCGCGCCACCGGCTGGAAACCGAAGCTGACAATCCGCGACGGCGTTGTCCGTACTCTTCACTATTTGCTGGCCACCCCGCAGATCCTGGAGGCCAGGCGATGAAGGTTGCCGTGGTCGGGCTGTGGCACCTCGGCAGCGTAACCGCCGCCTGTCTCGCGGCAGCCGGCCACGAGGTTGTGGGCCTGGATTCCGACGAACGCACCATCCAGGGTCTGCAAGCCGGCCAGCCTCCCGTGTCCGAACCGGGCCTGAGCGATCTGCTCAAGACCGGCCGACCACGGTTCACCACCCATATCGCCGAAGCCGTCCACGGCGCGCAAATCGTCTGGATCACCTATGACACCCCCGTGGACGACGATGACCGGGCGGATGTTGATTTTGTTGTCGAACGCGTGACGCAACTGTTTCCGCATTTATCCGACGGCGCGATGGTGCTTGTCTCCTCGCAGTTACCGGTCGGCAGCATTCGACGGCTCGAAGCAGCGTGCCGGAATCGAACGGTGAGTTTTGCCTGTTCACCGGAGAATCTTCGGCTCGGCAAGGCGATCGAGGTCTTCACGAAACCCGACCGTGTCATTGTCGGCGTCCGCCGCGAGGCTGATCGGGCGCGAATCGCGGAACTCCTTCGGCCGTTTACCGACCACATTGAATGGATGTCGGTCGAGTCGGCCGAGATGACCAAGCACGCGCTGAACGCGTTTCTCGCCACCTCGGTCGCGTTCATCAACGAAATCGCGACGCTGTGCGAACAGGTCGGCGCCGACGCCAAGGAAGTCGAACGCGGTTTGAAGAGCGAGGCGCGCATCGGCCCGAAGGCGTACCTCTCGCCGGGCGGGGCGTTTGCCGGCGGCACGCTTGCCCGCGACATCCAGTTTCTCACCCACCTCGGCCCGACGGTACCGCTCCTCGCTGCTGTCAAAACCAGCAACGACGCCCACCGCCAATGGACGCGGCGCACCCTGCAGAGGTTGCTCGGCAGCCTGGAGGGCCGCACGGTGGCGGCGTGGGGGCTGACCTACAAGCCGGGCACGGACACTCTCCGTCGTTCGAGCGCGGTGGAATTGTGCCAGTGGCTCGCGCAACAAGGCGCGCGCGTACAGGCGCACGACCCGGCGGTCAAAACGCTGCCGGCCGAACTGGCCAAAATCATCCAGCTCTGCCCTGGTCCCGCCGACGCGGTGAAGGGAGCTTCGGCGCTGGTTTTGGCCACGCCCTGGCCGGATTACCTGGCGGTCGAAGTCTCGGCTCCCATCGTTCTCGACCCGGGTCGATTTCTTGAAAAGTCAATCGGCAAGAACCCGAGTATTCGGTACGCTGCCATTGGAAAGGCTGCTTAGATGGCACGAACGCTCGAAGGCCGAAACGCATTGATCACCGGCGCCAGCCAGGGTCTGGGACTGGCCATCGCCCGCGCCTACGTTCACGCCGGCGCGAACGTCATGATCTGCGCGAGGGATGGAGCTGCGCTTAAGAAAGCTCACGCCGAACTAGCCGTGTCCGGGCAACAGGTGGCGGCCATGGCAGCCGACGTTTCCAAGGCGGACGAAGTGGAACGGTTGGCTCAGGAAACGTTCAAGTTCTTCCCGCAACTGCACATCCTCGTCAACAACGCGGGCATTTACGGCCCCATGGGAGCGATCGAAGAGGTTTCGTGGAACGATTGGGTTCGCGCCATCGAGATCAATCTGCTCGGCTCGGTGTTGATGTGCCGGGCGGTCCTGCCGCACTTCAAGCGCCACCGGTATGGCAAGATTATCCAGCTTTCCGGCGGCGGCGCGACGGCTCCCCTTCCCCGCATTACCGCTTATGCAGCCTCGAAGGTCGCCATTGTCCGATTTGCCGAATCGCTGGCCGAAGAAGTTCGCGGCGAAGGCATCGACGTCAATTCCATCGCGCCCGGCGCCCTGAACACCCGGTTGCTCGGGGAAGTATTGTCTGCCGGTCCGGAAAAAGTGGGCCGTGAATTCTACGAGCGGTCACTCAAACAGGATGCCGAAGGAGGCGCGCCGCTGCAACGGGGCGCGGATCTGTCGGTGTTCCTCGGTTCGGCTGCAAGCGACGGAATCACCGGCAAACTGCTCAGCGCGGTATGGGATCCCTGGGAAAAGCTACCAGAGCACCGTGAAGAACTGCGCAAAAACGATGTTTACACGATACGGCGGATCGTGCCGAAAGACCGGGGGCTGAAGTGGGAATGACCGCCCCCGGCGTCGCGATCATCGGCTGCGGCCTGATCGGCCAGAAACGCGCCAAGGCGCTCGGCCCGGCCCGGCTCGTTGCTTGTGCTGACGTCCTTCGGAAACGGGCGGAGGCGTTGGCGCACACGGTCACCGGCGCGGTGGCTGGCGACGACTGGCGTGAGACCGTCGCTCGGCAGGACGTCAACATCGTCATTGTCTCCACGACGAACGACCGTCTCACGGAAATCGCGGCAGCAGCAGCGCGGGCTGGCAAGCATGTATTGGTGGAAAAACCCGCCGCGCGCAATGTCCGTGAACTTGATTCGATCATCGCGGCAGCCCGTCAGTCTGGAGTGCTGGTACGCGTGGGCTTTTGTCTGCGGTACCACCCGGCGCTCCGGCAAGCGCGGGAACTGTTCGCCTCGGGAGCGCTCGGCGAGATGATGTTTGTCCGTGGCCGGTACGGGCATGGGGGGCGGTTGGGCTACGACAAGGAATGGCGTGCCGACCCGAAACGGTCCGGAGGCGGTGAACTGATTGACCAGGGCGTCCATCTGATCGACCTCGCGCGGTTGTTCCTGGGAGAGTTCACCACGGTCGATGGATTTGCCCATACGTATTTCTGGAAGATGCCGGTGGATGACAACGGCTTCTTGTTGCTGCGCACGGCGGACGAGAAGACTGCGTTTCTGCATGTCAGTTGCACGGAATGGAAGAATTTGTTTTCTCTGGAGATCTACGGGCGCAACGCCAAGTTGCATGTGGAAGGTCTCGGAGGCAGTTATGGCGTGGAGCGGCTGGCGTACTATAAAATGCTGCCGCAAATGGGACCTCCCGAGACGACCCACTGGGAGTACCCCGGCGGAGACGAATCCTGGCAGGTGGAGTTTGCGGAGTTTTTGGAGGATATCCGATTGAACCGAACGCCGGCCGCCGGACTGGCCGAGGCGCGGGCGGCGTTGACAATTGTGGAGAAGGTATGCAAGGACAGCGGTTATGATTATCACACGTAGCCCGTTACGGGTCACTCTGGGCGGCGGCGGCACGGACGTGCCGTCCTATTACCGGAAATACGGCGGGTTCCTCATCGCGGCGGCGATCGACCGGTACGTGTACGTCACCGTCATCCGCCCCTTCGTGCCGGGTATCTACCTCAAGTACTCGAAGTTGGAACAGGTCGAGCGCGTCGATGACATCCAACATCCGATCCTGCGCGAGACAATCCGGTCGTTTGATTTTCCAACGCCCCAATTGGAGATCACGACCTTGGCCGACATTCCAGCCGGCACGGGGCTTGGATCGTCCGGCAGTTTCACGACGGCGTTGGTGAAGGCGTTGCATGCGTACAGAAAGAATCCGATTCGCCCGGAGGCGCTGGCCGAGGAAGCGTGCCACATCGAGATTGATGTCCTGCGTGAACCCATCGGCAAACAGGACCAATACATCGCCGCGTTCGGCGGCATCACCTGCCTGCAATTCGACAAGGACGACAAAGTCAAGGCGTGGCCACTGAAGATTTCCGACGAGACGCTCTTCAACCTCGAAGACAATCTCCTGTTGTTTTTCACGGGGTACGCGCGGTCCGCGTCGGCGATTCTCAGGGAACAGGACAACAAGAGCAAAGTGGACGATCAACAAATGCTCGACAATCTCCATACGGTGAAAGAACTCGGCATGCAAAGCAAGCAGGCGCTCGAATCCGGCGACCTGGTCGAGTTCGGACGATTGATGGACGTGCACTGGCAGAACAAGCGAAAACGCTCGCAGTCGATGACCAATAGCCAGATTAACACCTGGTACGACCTGGCCATGGCCAACGGCGCGGTGGGCGGAAAGCTGATCGGCGCCGGCGGCGGCGGTTTTCTGATGTTCTACGCCACGGACAAGACGCGTCTCCGTCATTCCTTGCGACAAGCAGGTCTGCAGGAAGTTCGCTTTCGATTCGATTTTGAGGGCACCAAGGTGGTTGCGCAATGAGCCGAACGGCGGACCTGCCGGTCGCGATTTTGGCCGGCGGTCTTGCCACCCGGCTGCGACCGATTACCGAAACAGTGCCGAAGGCGCTGTTGGACGTGGCCGGCCGACCGTTTCTGGCGCACCAACTTGATTTGCTCCGTGACCGGGGAATCCGGCGTGTCGTCCTCTGTGTCGGCCATCTCGGTGAAAGGATCCGGGAGTCGTTTCCCGACGGCAAGCCCTGGGGAATGCGGTTGGAGTACTCCTTCGACGGCCCCACGCTGCTCGGCACCGGAGGCGCGGTGCGCCAGGCGCTGCCGTTCCTCGGGGAGAAGTTTTTCGTGCTGTACGGCGATTCGTACCTGCCGACGGACTACCGAGCGGCTGCCGATGCCTTTTCGAGCAGCGGCAAGATGGGGTTGATGACGGTGTTCCGCAACGAAGGCAAATGGGACACGAGCAACGTGGTATTCCGTGACGGCCGGATCCTGGTTTACGACAAACGCCAGCGCTCCGCGGACATGCGCCACATCGATTACGGGCTGAGCGCCCTGACGCCGGACGCGTTTGCAGGATTGGAGGCGAAGACGCCGCTGGACCTGGTCGAGGTATTTCAAAAACTCGTTGCAGCCGGAGAACTGGCAGGGTATGAAGTTCACGAGCGTTTTTACGAAGCAGGCTCGGCCTCCGGTCTGGCCGAACTCAAAACGCTTCTCGGCAAACGAACATGAGCTATACACGCCAACATCTCGACGAAGCCGTCGCCATCATCCAGAAACTCGACGAAACCGCCATCGAGGGCGCGGTCGAAGCGCTGCGCGCCGTGCGCGATCGGGGCGGAAGATTGTTCATCCTCGGCGTCGGCGGCAGCGCGGCCAACGCGTCACACGCCGTGAATGATTTCCGCAAGATCTGCGGCTTTGAAGCCTACGCGCCGACGGATAACGTCAGCGAACTTACCGCACGAACGAACGACGAAGGCTGGGCCAGTGTGTTCGTGGAGTGGCTCAAAGGGAGCCGGCTCAACGCGAAGGATGCGTTGCTCGTGTTCAGCGTGGGCGGTGGCAATCTTGAAAAGAACGTGAGTCCGAACCTGGTGACCGCGTTGCAGCTTGCGACGGAGGTCGGGGCCACCGTGGTCGGCGTGGTCGGCCGCGACGGCGGTTATACAGCGAGGGTAGCCAACGCGTGCGTCGTGGTGCCGACGGTCAATCCCGCGAACGTGACGCCGCACAGCGAGGCATTCCAGGCCGTCCTCTGGCATTTGTTCGTGTCGCATCCACGGCTCAAGGTGCAGCAGACAAAATGGGAGAGCACGAAGTAGCCCGTTGCCGCGCCGTGTTTCTGGACCGCGACGGCGTGATCGTGCGCGCGACCGTGCGCGAGGGAAAACCGTATCCGCCTGCCACCCTCGACGAACTCGAGCTCACCGAAGACGCCTCCCAGGCCTGTCAACTCCTCAAGCAAGCCGGGTTTCTCCTCGTGGTGGCCACCAACCAGCCTGACGTCGGTCGGGGCGCGCAATCCCGGACAATCGTCGAACAGATGCACGCGCACCTTGCCGCGCAATTACCCATCGACTCCATCGAGGTCTGTTACGATGCGGGCAACGCCCCCTCCGAATTCCGCAAGCCGGCGCCCGGGATGTTGTTGCGGGCTTCGAGCGAACTGGGGATTGACCTCAAACGGAGTTTCATGGTCGGCGACCGCTGGCGAGATATCGATTGCGGCTACGTGGCAGGATGCACGACGATCTTCATTGACCGCGGGTATTGTGAATCGCTGCGGCAACCGCCGGACTACCGTGTGAGCTCCCTCCTGGAGGCAGCCAACATCATCCTTGAAAGCGAGCGGTGAACGGTTTAAAAGTAATTCTTTTATGGCCACTACCAAACTACAGCAACTCAAGATCAAGATTTTCGCCGACGGCGCAGACAAAGCGGGCATTTTGGAGCTGAATGCCAATCCTCTGGTCAGCGGCATGACCACCAATCCCACCCTGATGCGAAAGGCGGGCATCAGCGACTATGAGGGCTTTGCCATCGAGATCCTGAAATCGGTCCGTGAGAAACCCATTTCCTTTGAAGTGTTCTCCGATGACTTCGCCGAGATGCGGCGGCAAGGGCTCAAGATCAATTCATGGCAGCCGAACGTGTACGTCAAGATCCCGATCACGAACACACGGGGTGAATCTTCGCTCCCGCTGATTCGAGAACTCGCTGGCAAGGGCGTCAAGCTCAACATCACTGCCATTCTCACCCTGGACCAGGTGGCAGGTGTCGCGGAAGTGCTGTCGCCACAGGTTCCCTCGATCGTGTCCGTGTTCAGCGGACGAATCGCCGACACGGGAATCGATCCCGAACCGATCATGCGAGCCAGCCTTGCGCTGCTCCGTCATCAGCCCAAGGCGGAATTGCTCTGGGCCAGTTGCCGCGAAGTGTTGAACATTTTCCAGGCCGGCGCGTGCGGTTGCCATATCGTGACCGTTCCCAACGACATCCTCAAGAAAGCGATGAAGATGTGCGGCCTTACGCTTGCCCAGGTGTCGCTGGACACCGTCAAGATGTTCGACGCTGACGCCCGCGCGGCGGGTTTCAAACTGTAATCCGGCGCCCCGTACCCGAATCTTTACGATCGATTGTAGGGCAATCGCTCCGGTTGCCGATCCCATAATGGCGGCAAGCGGAGCGCTTGCCCTACAAATCTCATCAGGATCGTGATAGCCGCGAGCAGGATCGTAAAGATTCGCACCCGTAGCGCTCGAGCGTTTGCGCTTGTATCCGAGCCGTTTCCCGTCAAAAATATCCGCATGCGAACACGGGTGGTGACGTTGTTATTGATCGCGATTTTGGTGACAGGGGCCGGATTGATGCTTGGCGCGATGCGGCAGGAGAGCGCCACGGTGGATGAGACTTCGTACCTGGGGGCCGGCTATTGTTTTTTCCAAACCGGCTCCTATCGTTTTGCCGTGGGGCATCCCATCCTGTCTCAACTCCTACCCTCTTTCCCCCTGCGGTTCTTTAGGATCCACGAGTCACCCGAAATGGCTTCTCTGCTCCAGGGCAAAGTCCTGATGCCTTATTCGTGCCGCTGGAGTGGTCCCGTTGGTTCGACGAAAGAACTGTTTCCCAACGGACCGGATTTTTACCATTGGCCGCCGCCGGAAAGCCAGTATTTCGGCCAATACCTGGTGTATGACCCGGCGAATGACGCAGAAGGCTTGTTGTTTTGGGGACGTTTCACTCAAGTAATTCTGACGGTGGCACTGGGGTTGTTGGTGTTCTTCTGGGCACGCAAGTTGGCTGGCCCTCAAGCAGGCCTCATCGCCACAACGGCCTGGATGGCGAACCCCGTGGTGCTCGGCTACGGCCACCTGATCCTGACCGATATGAGCATTACGCTGATGCTCGCGGTTACGGTGTGGTTGTATGCCGAATTCCTTCAAAAACCTTCCACCCTGCGCGCAGTTCTTGTGGGGGTGGCAGTCGGCTTAAGTTTCGTGATGAAGTTTACGGCATTATCTCTACTGCCAATCCTGGGCGTGATTACGGTGATGTATTGGTGGCGGGTGAAACGAACCGAATCAGCCAGGGCAACCGCTCCGTGGGTAAAACAGTTGGCGATCCGCCTGGCGATGATGGTGGTCGCGGCATGGGCGGTGGTGATGATCGTCTATTTTCCAAACTGGTCGCCAGCGCCACCCATTACACCCGAGCGCGCCCAGGCGCTGGGTGTCCCGGGATGGTTTCAGGCACTGCGTCCGATCTTGCTGCCGCGCGACTACTTCAAAGAATTGGCGGTCATGGTGGGACATGTGCGAGAAGGGGGCGATTCGTATCTGATGGGACAATGGTCCCGGACCGGGTGGTGGTATTACTACATTCTCGCGATCTCGTTCAAGAGCCCGATTCCGCTGCTGCTGATGTTTCTGGGCGGGCTGGTGCTGCTATTACGGAAATGGCCGCGTCAATCCTTTGGAGAACTGGTGCCGTGGTTGGCAGCGGCGGCTTACTTGTGTTTCAGCATGACAAGCAAGGTCAACATCGGTCTGCGGCACGCCCTGCCCGTGTATTCGATGCTGGCGGTCGCTGTCGGGACCCAGTTGGCCAAGACAAGACAACGGTGGAAGATCGGGGTCTGGGTGCTTTGCGGCTGGCTCTCGTTGACGGCCTTATTCGCCTACCCGTTCTACATCCCCTATTTCAACGAACTTGTGGGCGGCCCGAAGAATGGGTACAAATACCTGATCGATTCCAATTTCGATTGGGGCCAGGATGCCAAGCGGTTGAAACAATTCCTCGACGAGCGCGGCATCCAGCGCATCTATCTGGATTATTTCGGCACTCAGGCGGCGATCCCCTACTATCAGATCCCCGCTACGCGTGTGAATGGCGAACAAGCCCGGCAGATTCAACAAGGTGATCTGGTCGTATCCGCCTCCCAATTGGTTCGTCCCGAGTGGGATTGGCTGCGCCAGTCGCGTCAGCCCAAAGACTGCATCGCGTACACGATGTTCCTCTATCAATTCCCTTGAACTGTTGGTGGCGCGGCTTTTCGTTGCAAATTTCGCAGCACATCATCAAGGTCATAGATACGGATCACGGAGTCTCGCACCGGGTCTACGCACTGCAAGAACAGGCGGCTTTTCCATAACGCCTGACCGTGCTCGCGAGCATACATAAAAAAGAACAGACGACTGAATTGATTCGTAAAGGTGGCGACGGGTTGGGTGCTTGCCTCTATGGCTGCAATTGACGGCGTCGCAAAGGCTGCGGAATTGGGCAGCAGCCGATCGTCCACGGGCAAGCTGGGCAGGGCCGCCAACACCGCACAGAATTTCTGGTGGTCGATCATCGCAAACCGGAATCCCAGCCGACGCGCCTGCTGCAGGTATGTGAGACTCACCGGAACCGGCAATGGTCTGACGTGGGTATTGTCGTATTCGCAAACTGCCGGCTCGTATAGCGTCGCCAACACTCCATCGCCGGGATGATTCTGGCGGAGCCAACGCACTGCCACATCCAGGTGCGACAACTGTTGGACCGATTGGACATCCCACCAGACGTCCCATCCTGCGACAGCCGCCAAAACAACGGCCGCGACGACCGCCCGCAGTCCAGCGTATTTGGCCCAAACAGGATGCCTGAAGGCGCTGCTCATCCCCAGGGCAGCAAGCATGAAAATCATGGGTAGGCTCATGGAGAACATCACCATCGCCTTGTCATTGGCGTATAAGACAAACCAGAACCCCGCAATGACAGGCATAACTACCATGAAGGCTTCTAGTCTCCGCTGCGGTAGCCGGCAAGCGGCGACGATACCGGAGAGGAAGAACGCTGTCGTTAATCCTTCCGACCGGCATAAGATCCACAGGTATATCGTTGATGCCTTCCAGTCCCAGCAACTTCCCCCGTATGCTCGAAATCGGACAAGTAGTCCGTCCCAGAAGGTATGGATATCACGGAGATCCACCCCAGCTAATCGAGCCGCCAACATAGCCCAATGAAACGGCAGTTCCCAGGCAACCAACATCAACGCAAATCCGCAGAGGAAGCGCAGACCAAGTCCTGCGGCAGTCACAAATGGCATCTTCTCAAGAACGGCGAAGGAAACAGCGGTTGCCAGAAACATGGGCGGAATAACCACCCATCGACTATTCCATGCGAATGCAAGCCCCCCCATCAGTCCACTGATCCATGCCCACCGGTAAGCCTGCAGCAACGACGGTCGCCGAGCGGTTTCGAAGCAGAGCCAGACGGTGAGGAGAACGATCAACGTGCTGTCGGCTTCACATCGCTGTCCACGCGAGTATTGAATGTGCGACGGCGAAAGCGCCAGCAAAGCAGCGGCCAGCAGGGCCAATTTATCGTCGCCGAAGATGCGTCGCGAAAAGAAAAACACCACAGGGATGGTCAGCCACCCCAGAAGGGCCACGGGTTTGTCTGAACTCCCGACGGTGTCGCCGAAGGCCGCCAGCCCCACTGCCCGCCAAAAAAAGTGCGCTGGTTTTGCCGAGTATCCCGACTGAGCCCGCTCGCTGATGTAGTGAAGTATCTGTTCTTTGCTCTCGCTCCGGTAGAGCCCCCAATCATTGGCCAACAACTTCCCCGCTGCAAACCACAACCGGGCATCAAGAATCATGTTCCCGTCATCGACAAAATACATCCCCTGCCGATCGAGGTCATAGAAACGGAAGAAGCCACCGACTGCCATCAACATCAGCAAACCAAGCAAGTAGCCGCGCGTCACCCTCCACCCCCCCTTTCGGGCAGTTACCACGGAGGCATCTACAGTCTGAGTACGGTTCTGTGGCTCTGAATGCACGCTAGGCTTCACGAGATAATTGGATTGGTTTGTGCATGCGGCTGACCAAAAGTTGCTGCCAACGTTAAAGAATATACTTACAAATATCCTACCATTGAAGCGCCGCTTAACTGAAGCATTTTCTCAAGTGGCTCTCACGGCGGCGGTGCGCACGTCAGGTTTTGAGCAAGGCTATTCGGACACGTGAAAAACGGCCCATCGCGTGGGGGCACGCGGCCTTCTACAATCGGCGTCTCGAATCCGATCGAAGGTTTGTTGTAGGCCGCATCCCCTGACACGGCGCAGGCCCCTACAAATCCTGATGTACGCCCCGCCGGATGAATCGGGTTGGCGGAAATGTGTGGGGAGGTACGGAGGGTAATGTAACCCATTATCTGGGCCGGATCTCCGACGTGATACCATCCCAAAGAACGCACCAATGAGGGGGATGGCCAGCTATGCCACCCAGATACGGTGAGCCATCACCGGGTGTTCTTGCGGCGTGGCGGTCTCTGTCACGGAGGATTCAGTGGCGAAATTCAAGGGAATTCCGACGCAACCGGCTTCCAGTTACGACGCAGCCACTCCCAGGTGAGTTCCAACCCCTGCTCCAGCGGCACCTTCGGATCGTAGTTTAGAAGACGCTGTGCCCGATCGATCGACGCCCGTCGATGGCTCACGTGATCCCAATCCCGCCGTGGCTTATACTCGATCCCGGCTTTATTGCCGGCGAGCGCATTGATCTGCTCGGCAATATCACGAATCGTTGTTTCCTGACCGCGCCCTAGGTTGATGATCTGGCCGTTGGCCGCCTCCGCCTCGGCCGCGCGAATCGTGCCCTCCACGGTGTCGGCAATGAATGTAAAATCGCGGGTCTCATCGCCGGTGCCCGTGATGACGAGCGGCTTGCCCAACATCGCGCGCGCGAAGAAATTCGGAATCACGTTGCGATAGCGCCCCGGATATTCGCCCGGTCCATAGGCATTGAAATACCTCAGGATGGCAATCGGAATGCCGTGATGCTCGTGGTAGAAATGCACATAGTCCTCGCCCATGGCCTTGCTGATTCCGTAGGGCGTTTCACGAAAATCTCGCGGCTGATCCTCGTGCAACGCGCCGAGCGAACCACCGTACACGCAGGAAGAGGAGGAGAAAACGACACGGCCCGCGCCGGTGTTCTTCGACCACTCGAGCACCTTCAGTGTCCCGAGGGCATTGACCTGAAGATCCAACTGCGGATGTTCGACCGAATTCTGGTTTGCGAACAACGCCGCAAGGTGAAAGACGATGTCGTACCGCTGCTGGAACGCCTTCCCGAGGTCGACTTCCTCCACCACACTGCCCTTGTGAAACGTAAGTTGCGGAGATTGCGGCAGGTTGCTGGCGTGCCCCGAACTCAGGTCGTCCAGTACGACCACCTCGCAGCCACGATCAAGGAGCGTTCTGACAAGATTGCTGCCAATCGCCCCCGCTCCGCCGGTCACAAGGATTTTCTTTGCGCTCATCGGTTCAGCCCTGTCGGATGCCGACATTGAAGCGACGCCTCAACAGCAGCCATAACGTTTGAAACGTCGTCTTCATAACGCGCATCTTGCTTTGCCCTTTCTTCAAATCGTAACGCAAGATTAGGGGAATCTCCGTCGCCCGTCCACCCATTTTGTTAAGCTTCAACAAGGTGTCGACAATGCAGGAGAAGCCGGGTTCGCTCACAAAATCGCTCCCGTACACCTGGAGCCCGTGTTGCACCAGCTTTGCGCGATAGGCGCGGTACCCGCAGGTGTAGTCGCGCACGCCGCGGACAGGGCAACAGATTTGGAACAGGATTCCGGCACAACGGCTCAGCAATTCTCGAAACTGTGAGAGTCCATGAATCTCGGCACCAGGCCGATAGCGCGACGCGACAACAATGTCGGCGCCCCGCTCCATCGCGATGAGAAGTTGCGGCACTTGCGCGGGCTTGTGGGTGTTGTCAGCGTCCATCGTCACGAGCACGTCTTGGGGCACGGCGATCTCGCAAGCTTTGCGGAAGCCCTTGCGCAAAGCACTGGCCAAGCCCTCGTTGGGCATGTTCTGCTCGATCAAAACCGGCATGCGCCTGGCGTAATCCTGGGCAACCGCATAGGTGTTGTCCTTCGATCCGTCATCCACAACCACAACCTTGTATAAAAGTTTGGCGTCGTCCATGGCTGTGCGAATCTCGTCCAGCAAAGGCCCGAGGTTCTCCCCCTCATTGAAGGCGGGCAATACGTAGATCACTGTCATAAGAATAACCGTTTATAGGGTATGTATTTGAAAAAGCCGACCGACTGCGGCTCCCCGTCGCGCACGTAGTCGTGATTGAACACGCGAATGTTTCCAGGCGGGATCTGCGCTTGCGCCGGCAGGATCAAAACCCATTTGTCCGCACTTCCAACCGCTTCCTGGTATTTCGGATAGGCCTTGTAGTCCAGCGGGGTGACGATGAGTCGCTCGTTGGTCAGCGCTGTCAGCACGTAGGAATCACCGTAGGTCGAGGCGGCATAACGATAGCCTTTTTGGAGCAATTCGTCCGCGAGCCGACGGTAATCAGCGAGCTGGTCGGGCTGCTGGAAGATCTCCGTTTGATGGAAAACGGACAAGCCGAGTGTCAATACCAGTACCGCCGCCGTGACAAAATGTCTGGCGTCTAGACTGCGCGCCAACTTAATCCCGAGCCACAACATCAGGATCACACCCGATGGCAACAGATAGCGCTGGCCCGGATAATACCCCCCTTGGACCGCAGCGGTGACGACGTTCAGAAAGGCGTTTCCCAAAGGATACGCAGCCAGCAGCAGGACCGGTGCGTTCTTTTGCTGCCAGGCTTCTCGGAACGATTGAATGATAAAGGAGCAGGTGATAAATGCGGCAATGATGGCAATGACATCGACCGCCGAGTTGGGACGACTGTCCTCATATTCTTTGTACTTCCAATACCAGACGTTCTCCGGCAATCGCTTCAGGGGATCGCCATCGAAGTAGGTCGGAATTGCGCGCACCAAAGCAAAAAAGTTCTTGCTCATCATCGCCGGGTCGGCCAGCGAGGTCTGGGGCGGCGGCGGTGAGTTCGGATTGTACTTGTGGAGAAAATTCGGGGAAATGCCCACCCCGGCAAAGACGATGACCAAACCGATGGTCCGGAAATGGATAAACTCCTTGAGACGGCCGCGCCAGGATGGCACAAGCAAGACCGTGACGCCAATGGCAACCAAAGAAAATACGATCTGCTGGGTATTGTACCATCCGAAACCGAGGAAGAAGCCCCAGAGGATCGACCGCCCCGTCGTCATGCCCCGCTCGAAAGTCGTAAGCGCGAGCCAAAAGAATAGCATGGGCAGGAGCGGCGCAACGGCGTAAGCCGTGCAGATGGCAACCGAATCGTAATGATGCCAATGGGGTACTCCCACACAGGCTGCGATCGCGGCGAAAACCGCCGGCTTCACGCCAAAGTGCTGCTGGACGTAATAAACGCCCCATCCGATGGCGACCGCCCAAAACATCGCCGTCACGAATCCCGCCAACGGAATGCTGGCGCCAAAAATCCTAAAGAACAGCGCCGCCACGTACTGGGCGAGCGTGCCCTGATTGTTTTGCTCCCAAAAATAGATCGGAAATTCGCCGACCAAAATTCGTTTGGCCATCAGATACGGCACCGCAAAGTCGCCGCCAAAATGCAGATCATACCGGATCGTGTAGGGAATGCGACTGAGCAACGCGACGATTCCGGCGCCCCACGGCAAGAGCCGCAGCCCCCATTTTTTCGCCGTGCCGCTGCTCAACGCAGGTTCCTCTCCGGAGTGCCTTCCCGATGGAACACGAAAACATTATCCCTCTCGAGGATCCGACGATAAGCCGGATGCTTCGAGATGAATTCGAACAATTGTTGCTGTCCCCGGTAATTACTTTCCACAAAATTGAAATCGAACACAAGATAGTCGTAGTCAAACAACTCGTTCAGGTCGCGCTTGTGAAAGGTCAACCCGCCGAGCGACTGATATTTCGGATGATCGCAGTAATGCCCCAGCATGTTGCCGGGACAGAATACGGTCGCGTTCTGGGGAATCATCTGAACGGCCGCATCCTCAGCGTCGTGACCGGCATTGCGCAAGTACTCGTTGGGATAAAACCACAAGTGGTATTGGGTCGCCCCGAGCACCAACAGAATCACACACAGCCCGCGATGATAGTCCTTCGCGCCGAACCAGCTCGACAGGGTTCGGTTCCATGCCGTCAGGGAACAAATCAGGCTGCACCATAACAGTCCCCCCATCACAATGCCATAATGCCAGCCCATCACGCGTAATGCCGTATTGCTGCTCAACAGGTTCACTCCCAGATTGGGCAACGCAACCATGAAAGACCAGCTACGGAATGGCAACACCAGCAAAATGGGCTGCAGCAATTGCAGCAGATAGACCAGCCGGTCGGGCTGTAACAGGGTGCTGACGACCAGACCGGGTTTCGTCAACATCGTGGTCAACACCTGGCCGGGCGTCTGTCCGAAATCGGTGAAGTACATCGCCTGAGAATATATTTGTGACCCGAGCGTCCCCCACATCGGCATCAATACCTTGACCACGATCAAGAGATAGGCGGTCGACCAGCCAAGGGGAAATAGCACCCATTTCCAACTTCGGTGCCGAACCAACGCATAGACACCGAAAAAGATGGTGTTCAGAAAGACCGTTTCCTTCGCCAACAACGATGCTGCCATGCAAAGCGCAAATTTCTTGAAGTCTTGTGCTTCAAAAAAATAAAAGGCGAACACGCACAAGGCAACACCGAATTGGTCCTCATGGATTTCGGCCACATGTCCCGCCACGATCGGTGGAAACAACAATACGGCAGCCGCCGCAATCAGGGCCGTCACCCGATTGCCAGTCACTCGCCGGCCTAAGAGATAGGCGGGCCATGCCGTGAGACTCAACGCAAACGACTGCGCTACAAACAACGTGTAAATGGTAGGTACCAGGTAAAAGAATGGCAGGATCAACAGGGCAAGAAAATTGGGGTGGTTGCCCATCACCGATCCTTCCCGAACGCTGATAGGAAACCATCTTCCTTTGATGGTTTGATGAAAGGCGTAGCCGTAGTACGATGTATCGCCCGTCACGTGCTCGAAGCTGGAGAATTTCAGGTACGCCAATCCGCAGCCGATCAGCGTGGATAGAAGGATCAAACCGATGAGCAATCGCCGGGCTTGCGGTTCCTCAATATCGTACGGAATCCGAGGTTTCTCCGGCACATTTTGGGAGAGCGGCTGTAATCGTTTGGCGCTCAAAACGGGCTCAAATTATCATTATGACTGTCTCGAACGCAAGATGGCATTTGCCCCAGGCGACCAATCCGCAAGAAATCAGACTTGCGTAGTCCAACTGAATGGTTAACCATCTTCCCGTCATGGTTTCCGGTCAAAAGGTCATTGTGGTCATGCCTGCGTACCAGGCTGGCAAGACCCTGGAACGCACGGCGGGGGAAATCCCACGCGATGTCGTGGACGACATCTTGTTGGTCGACGACGCCAGCACGGATGCCACGGTCGAAGTCGCCCATCACCTCGGGCTTCGCACGGTGCGGCACGACCGCAACCTCGGCTATGGCGGCAACCAAAAAACCTGTTATCGCGAAGCTTTGAAAATGGGAGCTGACATCGTCATCATGCTTCATCCCGATTACCAGTACTCACCAAAGCTGATCGGTGCTATGGCGCATATGGTCGCCAGCAGCCACTATGACGTGGTGCTGGGGTCGCGAATCCTTGCCCAGAGCGCTCTTCATGGCGGAATGCCTTTCTACAAATATGTGTCCAACCGGCTGCTGACTTTCATCCAAAACCTCCTGATGGGACAGAAGCTTTCGGAATATCATACGGGGTATCGAGCATTCTCTCGCAAGGTTCTTGAATCTCTCCCCCTGCATCTGAACTCCGACGACTTCGTGTTCGACAATCAGATGCTGTGCCAGGCGATTGACGCCGGATTCTGCATTGGGGAGATCTCCTGTCCCACTCGGTATTTCGCGGAAGCCAGTTCGATCAACTTTCGTCGCAGCCTCGTCTATGGTTTGGGCTGCCTCCGTTGCGCCTGGCAATACAATCGCTGGCGCCGCCGACGCTCATGACACCCCCTCTGCCACGCCACGACCGCCGCTACTTGCCTGCTCGGGCGCGACCGCGCCAGGGGTGATCCATCCGAGTTGCACAAGTGCGCGGCCTGCGGTCGGGTCTCGGTGGCCCATCTACCACTCGAGCTCAGCCACTATTGCCGGCCACAACGTCCAATTCACCGTGAGGAACGCCCTCATGCTCCTCCTCTCGCCCCCGCTGCTGCTGTTCCTTGGATTCGTGTTGGCGCCCCTGAGCTGGATCTTTCGCGCCGGTGCCTGCATGGAAATGCGTGCCGTGCGGTGATTGACTTGCCACAAACCGTTCGCTAATGTGACCCCCATGACGACGGGCGTGCCAACCAAACCGCAAGAGCGGGTCGAAGCCGTCCTGCGGGTCGCGCGCAGGCATGGAGTCGCGGTCTGACGGCCTTTCGAGGATCTATTCTGTGGCCTTCACCTTCCGTCACCTCGAAATTCCCGGCATTGTGGCCATCGAACCGCAACAGTTCCAGGACGAACGCGGGTACTTCCTCGAAAGCTTCAAGCGATCGGCCTTCGCCGCCAACAGCATCTTGGGCGCATTTGTGCAAGACAACTGCTCGTATTCCGTGCGGGGTGTCCTGCGCGGGCTGCACTATCAGAAAGAACCGGCGGCCCAGGGGAAACTGGTATCTGTCACGAAAGGTGAAATCTTTGATGTGGCGGTGGATATTCGCAAGGGTTCTCCGACCTATGCCCGGTGGGTCGGGCTCCGACTTTCTTCCGACCATGGGGCCCGTATGATCTACGTGCCGCCTGGCTTTGCCCACGGATTTTGCGTGCTCAGCGACGAGGCGATCGTGACCTACAAAACCACCGCTGAATACGCGGCGGAATCCGACCGCGGCGTCGTCTGGAATGACCCTGCGTTGGGAATCGACTGGCCCGTCAAAGACCCTTTGCTCAGCGCCAAAGACCGCCGTCTGCCGATCCTGGCGGAAGCCGACAACAATTTCGTATACCCAGGAGCACAGACAGGCCATGGATAACTCCGCCACCAAACGCGTCCTCGTCACGGGGGGAGCCGGTTTCATCGGCTCGCATTTCGTCAAGTACGCGCAGCGCGCCCATCCCGACTGGCACATTGTCAACCTCGACAAACTCAGTTATGCGGGCAACCTGGAAAACCTGACCGACCTGCCCGATCCGAAACGTTACGAGTTCGTGCGCGGCGACATCGCGGACCACGAACTGGTCGCCAAGCTGTGGAAAGACGGTTTCGATATCGTGGTCAGTTTCGCCGCCGAAACGCACGTGGACCGCTCCATTCTGTGGGCCGACGACTTCATCAAGACCGACGTGCTCGGCACCTTTACGCTGCTGGAGGCGGCGCGTCAGTTTGGCGTGAAGCGGTTCGTGCAGATTTCGACCGATGAGGTTTATGGCAGCATCCTCAGCGGCAGCTTTACCGAAGAGTCGCCGCTGAACCCGCGAAATCCCTACTCCGCCAGCAAGGCCGGCGCCGACCGTCTCGCGTTTGCCTACTTCGCCACGCACAACGTGCCCGTCATCATCACCCGCTGCTCGAACAATTTCGGCCCGAACCAGTACCCGGAGAAGTTCATCCCGCTCTTCATCACCAATGCGCTCGAAAACAGGCCGCTTCCTCTCTATGGCGACGGGCGGTATATCCGCGATTGGATCTACGCAGAAGACCACTGCGCTGCGGTGGATTTTCTCATCGAGAACGGCAAAGTTGGCGAGACCTACAACATTGCCGGCGGCAACGAAGTGGAAAACATCGAGATCGCCCGTCGAATCGTGCGCAGACTCGGCAAACCCGAGTCATTGATCCAGTTGGTCAAGGATCGCCCCGGTCACGACCGACGTTACTCCCTCGACGCCGGCAAGCTCGCGCGTGTCGGCTGGCGCCCGCAACGCGATTTTCCCGCCGCGCTCGACGCCACAATCGATTGGTACGTGCACAACGAAGCCTGGTGGCGCAAGATCAAGAGCGGCGAGTTTCGCCACTACTACGATCAACAGTACGGTTCACGCTTGTGAAGGTTCTCCTCACTGGCGCCACCGGATTCATCGGCTCTCACGTTGCGCGCGCGCTCGTCGCAGGGGGCCATCAGGTCCAGGCCCTCGTTCTTCCCAACGATAACACCTCCCGCATCACCGACATCCTGCCCTCGTTGGTGATGATCGACAGTAACCTGCTGGAGCCATCCTTTGCGCTTCCGCGCCAATCGTTCGACTGCTGCATTCACCTGGCGTGGTACGTGGAGCCGGGGAAATATCTCGAGTCGCCCGAGAACAAGCGATGGGTCGAACGGAGTCTTGTTTTCGCCCGCGCGCTGCAGGACGCAGGTTGCAGGCGATTCCTGGCGGCCGGCACCTGTTTCGAGTACGCAACGAACGAGGAACGGCTGCGTGAATCAAGTCCCACCGGACCTCGCACGCTTTACGCGCAATCCAAACTGGAATTGTGCAATGCCCTTCAATCGCTGGAAATGGAAACCGCATGGGTGCGGTTTTTCTACCAGTACGGCCCGTTCGAAGATCCGCGACGGCTTGTCCCCGTGGTCATCAATGCGTTGTTGCGCGGTCAGGAAGCGAAACTGGTGCCGGGTGACCGTGGCCGCGATTTCCTGCATATCGAGGACGTCGCCAGCGCCGTGGTCGCAGTCGCGCAGAGCAGCCTCAAAGGAGCCGTGAATATCGGAATGGGCACGCCCACCACAGTGGCCGAGATCGGCACGAAGATAGGCGAATTGATCGGCAAACCCGAGCTCGTGAAGCTCGGCGCGCTGCCCTATCCGCCCACCGAACCCATACATATCGTTGCCGACAACACGAAGTTGCTCAGCACGGGGTGGCGGCCGCGGTACGGATTGGACGAAGGATTGCGACAGACAATCGCGTGGTGGGAAACTCGGCAGTAGACGAATCGGCCTTCAAAGGGAGGGCCTCCAGGTGGAGCAGGCACAGACCATCCTTTCGCATCGACTGAAAGGGCTCAGGCAGCACCTTGCCGGCAGGACAGGCGCCTTCTGGTTGGACGGCGTACTGCTAATTCTCCTGCTCACCCTTGCGTACTTCTACCTTCGCATCACACCCGAGTTTGCCGCCAACCTGCCGCAAGACGCGGTTGATTTCGTCCTTCCCGCGCTGAACCTTGTGAAACGGGGCAGCCTGGTGACGACCTGCTACGGACGGGACATGCCTCCGATCCATCCACTGGGCCTGCCGCTTCTCCTGGCTCCTTCTTATCTGGTCTTTGGAAACTTCCCGGGAAACGGCATCTACTCAATCCTGTTTTGTGCGCTTGGCACGGTCACGACGATCTATATCATCGGGCGTCGATTATGCGGGCGAATGTGCGGCTGTTTCGCGGCCTTGTTCCTCATGACCCATAACGGCTTCCATGGATACAGCCAGAAAATCATGAGTGAGGTGCCATCCGCTTTCTTGCTGACACTGATCTTCTTGTGGTTGCTTCACCTGAGCGGCTCGAGTCGGCCAACGTGGGGTTATTATGGAGTCGGCGCTCTCGTCGGTTTGGCGATTGCCGTGCGCTGGGATAACGTCCTGATACTGGTTCCGGCGTTGGCATTGCTCGTTCAAGATTCCTGGAGATCTTCCCTGAAACGGGGAATCTACGTCGGCGTCGGGTTGTTGCCCTGGGTCCTTGCACTGGGATTGTACAACTACGTTCATCATGGGAACCCCTTGAGAACCGGCTACGGTTACTGGCGCGATTTGGGCCAGGACACCAGGCCCGTATTCTCATTTCGGTACGCGACCGCTCGTGGCTACTGGGGGAGCCGGGGCTATTCGGACGAATGGATCAACCAGCAGAATGGCAATCTACTGTTGCTGTCAAAAACTTTCGCCAACCAGGTTGAGATGACCAGAACGTTTGACCAGCCCAAATCTTGGCAGAGTCTCGCAGGAGGGTACACCTATCGGGCGCTGGTCACAGCACGCACTCTGCTGGGATTCGTCAGCCTCGTTTGGTGCATCCGCTGGTGGCGCAAACGGTCACCCACAGGATTGGCAACCCTCTGGTTCACCAGTCTTTCATTTGCCATGATGTGCTTTTACACCTGCTATTGCTGGCAGGAAGAGCGTTTCCTGCTCCGGCTTGTTCCCTTTTTCTGCCTGTTCAACGCCATGGTCCCAGCCATCGTTCTGGCTCCCATACAGAAGTGGGCTTCCGGGTACCGAATCACAGCCACGCTATTTCTCTTTGCCTTGTTGGGTGGACTGATTTGCTCGCTGACGCATTTCAGCGAAACGTATTTCAGCGCCTCCCAACGGGACATCTCCAGCGATGACAACGTGGATTTGCTCCGAGCGATGCGTTCTGCGGACAACGCGATGGAATCGAACGCGTGGGTTGTTACCGACTTTGATCCCTTTCGATCGGGAATCTACCTCATAGAAGGAACAGAGCGTACCCTGATTCAACTTTCCCAACAATCTTGGACACCCCCAGGAGCCACTGAACATCCAGAACAACTGGTTGATTTGTTGCGCAGAGGTAGACCCGGTTATCTCTTCTTGAAAGAACCATTCGAATTGAAGCCCTCACCCACAACCGAACTGGCGATTCTGTCGAAACTTCTGTTCCTGAAACCCTTGATGACTCTCGTTGATGACAACAACCGGCCCATCGGCATCTACCTGTACCGATTTCATCTCCGAGATGCTTTGCCGTTTTTCGTCAACTGACCAGCACTTCTGCATGGACACAACTAGAGGGAGAGATCATGGCAAACGATTGCCTGGTGGCGTGCGCACTCCTGACTTGCTTCGCCAGGCAACAGCGCCGAACCCAATCAAGGAGAGCAAGCTGACTACCCCGGCAATCGCGTAGGCCCGTGGCGGCTCGTAGCGGAGCACGATCTCGTGTGGGCCGGCCGCCAGATCGATCCCCATCAGCGCGCAACTAACCCTCCGAACTTCCACAGGTTTACCATCAAGTTCAGCGTGCCAGTAAGGATAATAACTCTCTGCGATGACAGCAAGACAGTCGCCGGGCGCGTTGAGGTGGACCCGGACCTGTTGGTCATTGTCGCGGGAAAGCTGCACGTCTGATAGGGGCACCACCTCGCCGTCGCGCGGTGGTGCGATCGGCGTTTCGCCATCGTGATAGACTCGTTCGTAGCTCCGAGCGGCATCGGAGCTTGCGGGCCCGTGGACAAGCGGCCAGTTGCGGGCAGACAACTCGAGCGCCAGCGCGGGCGAATTCGTCACGTCGCCGACATACAGGCAAGCCTTCGCATAGGCGGTGACGTAGGCGTGCGCCGTAGCGTTTCTGAAGACGGCGAAGTCCTCATTCTGAAAGGCGACGGGAAACGTCTTGCTGTAGAGATCAAGAAGCTGACGATTGCCTGCGTTGCCAGGGTCGGTCTTATCGTAGACAACATACCGTGCATTTATGAGATTCAAGAAGGCACGATGCCGGTCCCAAGAACCGAACGCCTGTTGATTGAGCAGTCCCACGCCAAGCGGCGCCATCCAATTGTAAAATGCCTCATAGACCTGCGGTTTGCCACCGTACATCGGGCCGAGCAAGTGAAAATACCGGCCCGACAGGGAATACGTTTTCACCCAATCGGGGTCCTTCTGAAACGCGGCATAAGTTGCCTGGAGATTCTGCAGCGTGCGCGCGGGCACCCCGTTGTCCTGGGTCGGCTTCTGGTACGGCCAGTAATCAATCAACAACAGAATGGCGACAAGGGCGACGATCTTTGGCGTGTGGGCGCGCCATCGAACGGCGCCGAGCACGTCGGTCACGAAGAAACCTGCCAGCATCGCGACAAAGAATGTTCCGGGCCCGTCGTAGAACACATACGGAGCGCGAATCTCCTTGAAGAGCGGCACGGCAGCCAGAATCGGAAACGCCGGCACAAACAGAAATGTTGCCAAAGCCCCCACCCCCCAGAGGCGCTTGCGCGGAGTAGTTAACTTGCTACGGCAAAACATCCCCAGGAAGGCAAGCGCGACCCCAAGAGACACCAGCGTGCCCCAACGGATCGCAGAAGTTCCGACGTCGATTCCAAAGACCGCCTGCGCGGTTTGCCAGTTGGCCGTCCAGACCGTATTGGGGCCGCAGGCCAGCATGACGCTCATCAGTAGCAAGCCGATGAAGAGCCAGAACAGCGGGCGATTCACGCGCCGCTGATTCCACAGCACCGTTACGGCAAGCACGGCCAGCAGTGCCAGCCCCATGTATTTCTCCGGCGACTCCGATGTCAGCGAGAAAAGGCGCCGAAGACTTTGATCCAGGCGATCGGCCTCTTCCTGAGTGGTGGGATGGAAAGCCCGGGCCTGCAGCTCGCGAGAAAGTTCGCTAGTGGTCGCCGCCGTGACGGCGCCGTTGCGATCCACCAGGGCGAGCAGGCTCTTGAACGCGAAGCCGTGTTGCCAACCCACCAACTGTTCGTGTTCGCCCGACAACAGCTTCACCTTTGTGGACTCCAGCAACCCCGGTGCGATCAACACCGCGCACAGGCCAGCGGTGACGATGCCCAGCAACGCCAGCGTGCGCGCAGTAGTCCGCCAGGCGGCCCGCCGCTCGCGGGGCCAGAGCCAGTACACCAGATAGGCCAGAAGAAAGATGGCGTGAACGAAAGCCATCTTGTTGTGGGCCCAGAGCAAGCCGAACGCTGACAGGCTGCACCAAAAAATGTCACGGAAGCGTCCCGTTTCCAGCGCACGGGCGAACAGCCAGAATGTCAACGGCATGAAAGGCATGAACACGATCACGCCGAGATGTTCCGCTCCCGCCGCGCGAATGAGCTGTTCGGGATGCAACAAATACGCCATCGCGGCCAATGCCGCCGCCCACTCATTTCTCAGGAAATACCGCGCACAGAAATACATGGCCATCGCTCCGCCAAAAACCGCGAGCAACGCCGTCAGTTTCACCGCGGTATGGACATCGCAAAAGGAAGCGAAGAACAGACTCGGCAGCAGATACAAGCCTTGCGAGTGATTCAGGCCATAGCTCGAACCGCCCATGTAATAAGGCGTCCACCACGGCAACTGGTGATGTTGGGCGAGTTCGCGATGAATGTCCCACAGGCGCGAGACGAATCCTCCGAATTCCTTGTCGCTGTAACCGAGCGGCAACCAGTGAATCCCGATCCAGACGCAATAGGCCAAAGCCGCCGCCATGGTGACCCAGAGCCCGATGCCCGCACCGTCGGTGCGATTCCTGGCGTCCGATGGATTCGGTGACGAAGCGGCCCTAGCTCGCTGCGGTGACGGGTTTTTCATCGGTCGTAGCCAACAGTTTTTGAACCGCGGAGAAGACCTCTTCCACGGAAATCTCCCGCATGCAGGCATAGTCGACACCGGCTACGCAATGCAGTGGCCGGCTGGAATAGTAGAAGCACGGCATACACGGCAGGTCCTTGCGCACGATGACGTGATTCTCGCTCCACGGGTGCAATCGCTGCCAGTTGGTCGGGCCAAACAGCGCCACGATGGGCACCCTCAGCGCAGCCGCCAGATGCATCAACGCCGCATCGTTGCAGACAAACAACCGGCAACGGCGCAGGATCGCCAGGGCTCGCCGCAGGTTGGCTTCGCGCACCAGATGAACGCGTTCGTCCACGTGCTGCATGATGTATTGGTTGTTGGCCTCATCGGCAGGGCCGGAAAAAAGGAGGAATCGTCTCTTGGAGTCGGCTTCGCCAAGCCGACGAATCAACGCGACGAAATTGTCTTTGTCCCAGCATTTCCGTGTCATGTTTTTGAACGTGCTGCTGTAGGTGTGGAGGCCAACGAAGAGCGTGTCCTGTGCGAAACCGTACTCCCTGAAATAGCGCTCGGCGTATTGTTCGTCGTCGGCCGTCAGCGTCAGTTTCAATTCCGGCCTGGCTTCCCCAATCGTGGCGCCGAAGCGCTCGCAGAGGGCGCGCGCCAGGCGCAGGTTCTCCTCGACGTTGTGGAGCGTGCCGAGTTCGTTGACGGTAATATTGTTCAAGAACCAGAGGTTCTGCCAGCTTTGGTGCTGGTAGCGGTGAGCAGCACTCCAGCGGCGCCCCACCAGCCAGTTGACAAGGTTGTATTCAAGACGGTTGGATGGAAATGGCATGATGCTGAGGTCAAACCTTTCGCGCCGCAATCCCTGTACGTAGCGAAGTCCCTTCAGCTTTCCGGCGTTGTAGAAATCAAAGTGACGAACCTCGTCCAGATCCGGATTGGTGACGAGGATATCCGCGGTGCCCTGAAACATTGTTACCGCGGTGATCCGAGCGTTCGGAAGCGCGCGGCGCAACAGCCCCAGCGCGGGCGTGAACAGGATGGCATCGCCAATGCCCGGCAGACAGAATATGATGATGCGTTTCGGCTGTTGATTGTCCATGTGTCGGTGGATTCCACGCGACGGGCGTCGCGGTTCAACCGGGAGCAAAGTTAGCATGCGCCGCATCTCCGACGCAAGGCTGTCCTAAACGGACCCGCGTCAACGGTCAGGGACGGCCGACGGCGACTGTTTCCAACGGGCTCTCTTCGCGCAAGAAATTGGCGGCAACTTCCTCAATCTCACTGATGTTGAATGGCTTACTGAACCAGCGATTTCCCGTCCATTCCAGGAAGGCGCGAGAGCGGGTACTCACGGTGTCCCCGGTGATGAAGATGATGCGCTCGGCCAACTCAGGACGACAGGTCCGGACACTCCGGTACAAGGTCTCACCGTCCGTACCCGGCATGCACAGATCAGAAATGATCAGGTCGAAATTGGCTGCTTCAATTCGCTTTAACGCTTCTCCGCCGTCATAAGCCGTTTCCACGGTGTAGCCAGCATCCCCGAGGATGGTCTTCAGGACTTCCACGATCCCCGGTTCGTCGTCGACCACCAGAACCCGATACTGGGCAGCACTCGCACTGGATGCGAACTGTCCCAGCACGGGCGACGCCACCTCCGGTTCGATCGGTTGGGCCACCAGCGGAAGCTCGATTGTGAATTTCGCGCCCTTGCCGCGCTCGCTTTCCACCCAGACCCGGCCCCCGTGTTCTTCGACGATGCTGTGCGAAATGGACAGCCCCAATCCCGTTCCCTGGCCCGGTGGTTTCGTCGTGAAAAATGGGTCAAAAATCTTGCCAACAATCTCCGGCGGGATGCCAGGACCGGAATCGGCAACCGTCAACCGCAAAAGCTTTCCACAGTTCTCCGTCATGAATTCCAAGCGTCGAGATCCTTCGGACGCGGCCATTGCCTGGACGGCATTGACGAAAAGATTTGTCAACACTTGTTCGATCTGATGGGGGTCGGCCATCGTTTTCGGAAGATTCGGGGCGAGGCGTTTCACGAGCGTGATACCGTTCTCCAGCAGGTCGGCTTCATGCGTCTCCAGGAACGTCAGCACAAGATAATTGATATCCACCGGCATCATCTGCGGCTCTCGAGGACGGGCGAAAGTCAACAGATTGCGGACGATTTTCGCGGCACGCTCGCTTTCATGAAGAATCTTGATCAACTCGTTCTTGGCGGGTGTCTCGGCGCCGTTCTTTCTGGTCAACAACTGGGCGTAGCCCATGACCACCGCCAGCGGATTGTTCAGTTCGTGGGCGACACCGGCAGTCAACTGCCCAAGCGCGGAGAGTTTTTCGGCCTGACGAAGCTGTTGCTCCAATCGTTTGCGCTCGGTGATTTCCCGGACATTGATTTGCAGCACAGATCGTTGGTTGTCCTGCACCAGGTTGACGCTGCCTTCGCAAAGGACACTTTCCCCATTTGACCGGGCCATGTGCAATTCATTGGAAGGACAAAAGACCGCGTCAAACGCCCGTTTGTGTTCCAACAAACTGGTTCCATCACATCTCAAGATCGGACAGAAATCGAGGAAGGAACGGTGCGCCTGGTTGGCTCCCGGGTATTGCACCAGGCGGCACGCGGATTCGTTGGCCTCCACGATTTCCAACGTTTCCAGGTCAACCAAGAAGATCGCATCGCTCGCGGAGTCGAACAGCGCGCGATACTTTTGCCCCGAGACTGTGATCTCCTGCTCGAGCTCCCGCCGCGCGGCAACGCCCTTGCGGAATTCACCAAGCAACGTCTCCGCACGCTCCCGCGCCTCTTCCAGCACCCGGACAATCATCCCCAAAGCGATGAACAGAGCCAGGACCGCGGAGCTGAAATAACTCAACGCCAATCCCCTGGCACTCAGAAAAGGCTGCAGCGGATAGCCAATCAACTGCACTCCCCAAAGGATGAACCCCGCCGCCAACAGGTTGGCACCCCGATACGTTGTGCGTTGCCGCCAATAAAGTAATCCGGTGAAAAGGCTTGCCGAAGCCAATAGTACAAACACCGGGACGGTAATCCATATGATATCGCGCACATGGTAGGCGGCGACGTAACTCCACAACACGATCATCATGAGGCCCATGCCCAGTTCCCGCCGGCTGCGGCCACACTCGGTCAACTCGAAGCTTCCCCAATACATACACAGCGCGCTGGTTCCGATACAGGCAAGACGCGCCATGACCAGCAACGGCTGATCCGGCGATTGGTCCAGACCTATGCAGGCGGCAAGCCAAAACCCATAGTACAGCCAGCTGACCGTCCAGAGGCTGAAATACCCCTTCTTGGTGTAATGGTTGAGGTAGGCGAAAACGGCAACTACGACGAGTGTGCTGTAGAGCGCCATCACGAGGGCCGCCCTGACCCCATCGGGAATGAAAAGATTGTCGATCAGTTCCTTCAGTTTGACTATCAATTCGTTACTCATAATTGGCCACCGTCTTTGGCAAACAGCCCTAGCTGGGCAGCTTCCCCGGTGAAAGTAGGTGTATTCAGCACGAACTCTGCCAGCAACAGCTTCCGGGGGCTGACCTCGGAGACGATCGTGCACATTCACGAGGAACTGGGATGGTATTTGCCCGCGGGCTGCTTGGAGCGACTCCCTTCGCCGCTCAGCATGTTCAAAGGATCTTTCTTCAGCAGCGATTGCCCGTCTTCTCCGCCGATTCAGTGTCAACCGCCGTGGCGGCCGGACTAACCTCCGGTTCGCAAGGCACGATCGGCAGTTCAACGTGGAACGCCGCCCCTTTTCCCGATTCGCTCTGAACCCACATTTTGCCGCGATGCTCTTGCACGATACTACTGGAGATCGACAATCCCAAACCGGTCCCTTTGCCGGGAGTTTTCGTGGTGACAAATGCGTCAAACATCTTCCCCTGAATCGGGTCAGCCACGCGGTTGACGCCCCGGTGGCGCGCGTCTATAATTTCCCCTATGAAATTCTTTCTGGCCAACACGTCGGTTTTCTCACAGAAGTTGCCCGCAATTGTGCTTTTCGCGTTCGAAAACGAGCGCCTGACTGTTCCCTCAACCGTCAGACAGCTCCTTAAACAATTGACCGGAAAAGAGTTCCATGGCGCAGACAAGCAATTGCTATTATTGCATACGAGAGGGAAAACCGTCCGCCTTCTGCTTGCCGGGCTTGGCAAGCGCAGCGAATTCAACCCTGAGAAACTGCGCCAAGCCACGGGCGCAGCACTGAAGAGACTCCGGGACGCAGGTTTCAACCGTGCCGCGATCCAAATGGCCTTCGAGGAGCCGCACTGTACAATGAGCAGTTGCCTGGCCGCCGTCGTGGAAAGCGCGGAATTGGTTGGGTACAGATTTACAAAGTTCAAACCCGACAACGACCGGCCCGTTGAATTCAAATCGATTGTGCTCTGCCTTCCCTCCGGGTCCGACCTTTCAGAAGCCAGGAAACTCGTGGTGCGCACACAGACAATTGCCGAATCCGCCAACTATGCCCGCGACATCGCCAATCTACCCGGTAACGTCGTGTTCCCCTCCGTGCTGGCCGACTACGCCCTTGAGCTCGCCAAGGAAGACGGTTTGAAATGCTCTGTGCTGGGCAAATCCGCCCTGGAGGATTCCAAGTTTGGAGGTTTGCTGGCCGTCGGCGGTGGCAGCGCGCGCGAACCGCAGTTGATCGTGCTCGAATACTCAGGCAACCCTGCGATGGATGCACCTCCCATCGCGCTCGTCGGGAAAGCCATCACGTTCGACTCCGGTGGCATCTCGATCAAACCGAGCGACAAGATGGACGAAATGAAGTTCGACAAATGCGGCGGTGTGGCCGTTCTCGGAGCGATGCGCGCCGTCGCGCGGCTGCGGCTGCCGCTCCATGTTATCGGCGTGATCGCCGCGGCTGAGAACATGCCAAGCGCCACCAGTTATCGTCCCGGCGATATCGTCACCAGTTACCGCGGCCTGGACAAACGCGGCGTCACCATCGAGGTGCTCAACACCGATGCGGAAGGCCGGATCGTGCTGGGCGACGCGCTGGCATACGCGCGGGAACGCAAACCGCAGGCAATCATCGATTTCGCCACGTTGACGGGAGCGTGCGTGGTCGCGCTTGGCACTTATGCGGCCGGGCTCTTCGGCAATAATGATTCTCTGTTGGAACAAATCCGCGCCGCAGGCGAACGAACCGGGGAACGGGTCTGGCCGTTGCCGCTCTGGCAACCCTACAAGGACAAGATCAAAAGCGACGTCGCCGATCACAAGAACACCGGCGGACGCGAGGGCGGCGCGAGCACGGCGGCAGCGTTTCTGGCGCGCTATGTGGGCGACACACCGTGGGCGCACCTCGACATTGCTGGAACAGCATGGACGACGGAAGAACGGGCGTACATGGCCAAGGGTGCAACCGGGTTCGGCGTGCGCCTGATCCTCGACGTGCTCGGCCAGTGGCGCTGAGCCGCTGCCGTGCGTAACTAAATCGTTCCGTCTTACTGCGGCGCTGAATCCCGGGTCGCATCGGGTACCGGAGACGACGGTCGAACCGACGTATGCCCCTTCCACGCACCGAGAATGAGAATGAGGACAACCAGGAGACTCAGTAAAGAAAATCCGATGACCAACACATTTTCCTTAAACTTCCGGCTCGGATTCATATAATAGGCGCATCTTAGGAAACGGCCATGGCGAACACAATCACGCAAATCGATATTCCCAACGTCAAGAAACTCAAGAGCGGCAAAGTGCGCGAAGTTTTCGACCTCGGTGACGCATTATTGTTCGTCGCCACCGACCGACTCAGCGCGTTCGACGTCGTCCTGCCGAACCCGATTCCCGAAAAGGGCCGGGTCCTGACCGCCCTCAGTGAGTTCTGGTTCAAGAACACCGGACACATCGTCGAGAATCATTTCATTACGAGCGACTTCGACAAACTGGTAGCGCGGGCGCCTCGCCTGCGGTCGTTCGCCGGCCAACTTCAAGGCCGCTCGATGTTGGTGCGCAAGTGCCGTCCGCTGGCGATCGAATGCGTCGTGCGGGGTTACCTCGCCGGTTCGGGCTGGAAAGAATACCAACAAAGCCGCACCGTTTGCGGGATCCGATTGCCGGAGGGTCTCAAAGAATCCAGCCAGTTACCCGAACCGATCTTCACGCCGGCCACCAAGGCGGAGACCGGCCATGACGAGAACATCGATTTCGACCGGGCCGCCTCCATCGTCGGCAAGGCAATCGCCGCAAAAGTCCGGGACCTGGCCATTGCGCTCTACAATTTCGCCTGTCAACATGCCCGCCAACGCGGCATCATCATCGCCGATACGAAATTCGAGTTTGGTCTTCTAGGGTCCGCTGTCCCCAGCGGAGAATCACAACTGACTCTGATCGATGAAGCGCTCACGCCCGACAGCTCCCGCTTCTGGCCGGCAGATTCCTACGCACCGGGCAAACCGCAACCCAGTTTCGACAAGCAGTTCGTCCGCGATTATCTGGAAACACTCGACTGGAACAAGAAGCCGCCCGGCCCGGTCCTACCCGACGACATCATCCGCAAGACCAGCGAGAAATACCTGGAAGCCCTCAAACGTCTGACGACGTAGTACGCGAATCCGCTTGTCCCAGTTGAACAGCCATCCTGCCTGTTGCTCTTTCCGTGCATTCCTCGATGCGTTCTCAGAGGGCGGGTCCTTGTGGAAACGACATTTCCTTCGGAAAACTCAGGACAGGCTCTGTCGCGAATCCCCGCCCCGCTCCGTCGTGGCCGCCTCCGAATTGTCCGACGGGCAACCGGAGCGGTCGCCCTACAAATTCCAATCAGGAACGTTGTAGGGCGCGAACGCCTCCATGTCGTTTCGGGGGTTTCGCGCCGTTTTCGGCATCTGCCAATTGTGCTATGATGATCCCACACCCATGAAAATCATACGTTACCAGGACGCCAAAAACACGGTCGGTTACGCGGCGCAACAGGCCGACGGTTCGGCCCTCAAAATCACCGGCGATGTCTTCGGCCAGTTCCAGGTGACATCCGAAATCGCGCTTCCTGCGAAACTGCTCGCGCCGGTCGTGCCGAGCATGTTCGCCTGTATCGGCCTCAATTACCGCCGCCACGCCGAGGAGACGAAGTTGAAGATTCCCGAGTTCCCCGTCGTGTTCTTGAAGTCGCCCGCCGCTGTACAAAACCCCGGCGACCCGATTCTGCTGCCAACGCATCTGAAGAGCGACGAGGTGGACTACGAATGCGAACTGGCGGTGGTCATCGGCAAATGCTGCAAAAACGTCGCGCGCGCGGCGGCGCTTGACTACGTGCTCGGGTACATGTGCGCCAACGATGTCAGCGCACGCGATTGGCAGATCAAACGCGGCGGCAGCCAGTGGTGTCGGGGGAAATCATTCGACACCTTCGCGCCGATCGGCCCGTGCCTGGTGATGAAAGATGAGATTCCGAATCCGAACAAGCTCGCCATTCGAACGTACCTCAACGGGACGGCGATGCAGGAAGCGAACACCGACGACATGATCTTCGACGTGCCGCGCCTGATCGAGTTTCTGAGCGGTAGCACGACGCTGCTGCCCGGCACGGTCATCCTCACCGGCACACCGGGAGGAGTCGGCATGGCCCGCACCCCGCCGGTTTGGTTGAAGGAAGGCGACGTCGTCACCATCGAGATCGAAAAGATCGGCCAACTGACGAATCCGGTAAGGAGGGAGTAGGGAAGGCTCAGCTTTGGAGTGCGGTGGCTCGACACCGCCCTGCTGCGGCGAGGCTCGACTCGCCGCGGGCAAACGGCAACACCACGCGCGTCAAGCCGCGCGAACGGCAAGGCTGCGTCGAGCCGCAGCACTCCAGGGCTCAGTTGTGCGCGGGTCTCCAGACCCAGCACGTCCCCAAGACCGAAGGTCTCCCCGCCCCTCGCGGCGCGGTCAGGAGACCGTCGCCGAACGACCGCCCCCAGCCCCCAATCCCGGACCCCGTCCCCCTAGCCCCGGACCCCGATTTTCCCGAACCTCTCATACGCCTGCTGCCACGCGGCTTCGTTCTGAGGCTGATAGGTCTGGACCTCGAACGAATGCCGCACGACGTCGCGCATCGCGGCCAGCGACTCCAGATGCCCGAGCGCCAGCGCCTGGATCAGGACGTTACCGATGGCGGTGCATTCGACCGGCCCCGCTATCACGGTGCGTCCGATGGCGTTGGCGGCAAACTGGTTCAACAAACGGTTCTGGCTGCCGCCGCCGACGATGTGCAGGACCTTCATTTTCCGACCGGTCATCTCTTCCACCTGTTCCAACGTCGTGCGATAGGCGCAGGCCAGACTCTCCAGCACGCAACGGATCGTTTCGCCCGGTGTTTGTGGAACTGTCTGCCCGGTCTCGCGGCAAAACTCGGCGATCTTCTGCGGCATGTTGTCGGGCTTGCCAAACCGCGGATCGACAGGGTTGATCAGGGCCTGGAGGGGCGGCGTGGCTTCGGCGAGCGTCGCCAGTTCGACATAACTGTGATCTCGTCCTTCTTTCGCCCAGGCGCGGCGGCATTCCTGTTGGATCCACAGGCCGACGATGTTCTTGAGGAACCGGATCGAGTTGCCGTAACCAACCTCGTTGGTCCAGTTGTATGCGAGGCTTTTCTCATTGATGATCGGCTTTTTGGCTTCGATCCCCAGCAGCGACCACGTGCCCGAACTCAGGTACGCCCAATCTTTCCCCCGCCCGGGCACCGCCGCGACGGCGGCGCCGGTGTCGTGCGAACAGGTGGCCACCACCTGCACGCCTTCGAGTCCGAGGTCGGCGACCAGCGCGGGCAACAACGGGCCGAGCACGGTCCCGGAAGGCACGATTTCGGGAAATAATTTCCTGGGCAACCCGAGTTTCTTGAGCAACGGACGCGACCATTTCTTCTTCTTGGGATGATAAAGCTGCGTGGTGCTGGCCAGCGAAGCGTCCACCTTCGAGACACCCGAGAACAGGTAGTTGAAGTAATCGCCAATGGTCAGGAACCGGTCCGCCGTCTTGAACAGCCACGGACGCTGTTGGGCGTCGGCATGCAACTGGTAGAGCGTGTTGAGCGTCATGAACTGGATGCCGCTCTCGGCAAAAATCTCCTCGCGGGGGACAGCGGCAAACGCGCGCTCGAATCCGCCGTCGGTGCGCGAATCGCGATAATGATACGGAGCGGTGAGCAGCGGTTCGTCGCCGCGGAGCCAGACGTAGTCCACGCCCCACGAATCGGTGCTGAGGCTCTCGATTTTGATCTTGCGCGCCGCCGTCTTGCGGAGGCCGGTCTTGAGTTCGTCGAAGATGCGCAGCACATCCCAGCGCAGGGTGCCATTGACCCGCACAGGGCCGTTGGTAAACCGATGGATCTCTTCCATCGCGAGTTTGCCATCGGCCAGCGTGCCGAGCATGACCCGTCCGCTCTCCGCTCCCAGGTCGCAAGCGATGTAGTGAGTTGTTGACATAATCTATCTCCTGTTGTTCAGCCACGAATTCACACAAATCTCCATGAATCATTCGCGTTCATTCGTGTCCATTCGCGGTTTAGTATTTTCCGTAGATTGCTCCGAAGTTCTTGCACGCGGCGAAATCGGCGGCCTGCGGTTCGTTCGCACCGAACGTCGTCCACGCGCTCGGACGAAAAATGCGCTCCTCGGCAATGTTGTGCATGTAGACGGGAATTCGCAGCATCGCCGCCAACGTGATCAGTTCGCTGCCAATGTGCCCGTAACTGAACGCGCAATGGTTCGCCCCCCAGTTGTTCATCACCGTGTACACGTCCCGGAACGGCCCGTGGCCTTCCAGCCGGGGCGCAAACCACGTCGTCGGCCAGGTCGGGTTCGTCCGTTGATCGAGCGCGTCGTGCACCTCGTCGGGCAGATCGACGGTCACGCCCTCGGCGATCTGCAGGGCCGGGCCGAGTCCCTTGACGACGTTGATGCGGGCGGCGGTGATCGGCATGCCGCCCCGCGTCTTGAATCGGGTGGAAAAACCGCCGCCGCAAAAATACTCGTAAATCGCCGGGCACCACTCGGTGCTCTTGAGACAGTTCGCCGCTTCCTCGGGCGTGATCAGCCACCACGGTTTCATCGCCGGTTTGCCGCCGATTTCCTGTTCGCCGGTCGCATCGAGCGCCGCCGGGCCGCTGTTGATCAAGTGAAGAATGCCGCCTTCGGCATCGCCCGTCAGTTTCCTGCCGGTAACGCGTTTCACCGCCTCGGGGCTCCAGTAGGTGCGCACGTCGGCAAACACCTGCGCGCCCCCCGTGAGCAGGTGACCGAACAACATCGTCGCGCCGTTGAGCGCGTCGTTCTCGGTCGCCACCACGTACGGCTGGCGGATGCCGTTCCAGTCGAATGACGAGCAGAGGATCGCCTCCAAGAAATCGCCGTTCGGATAATGGTCGGTCCATTGCCGCTGGCCCTGGAACCCGGCGGCGATCGAGTTGTGGCCGAGCGATTCCTCGCCAAACCCCATCTCGGCAAGCCGCGGATTGCCGATCATCAGGTCGCGGGCGATCATCGCCATCTTCACGCAGAACTCCCATTCGCGATCCTTCTGCTCGCGCGAGCGGCGCTTCTTCGGATCGTTCGCGTCCAAACCCTCCTTGCAATTCTCGCGCACCCATTTCAACGCGCGAGTGAATTCTCTCGGGTCGAAGATGCCGCGTTCGATGCGCCGCGCCAGCTCGACCATGTCCACCTGCATCACGCGCATGCCGAGGTACGCCTCGAAAAACGAACAATCCACGATCGACCCGGCAATACCCATCGAGGTCCCGCCGAGGAAGCAATAGCTCTTGCCGCGCATCGCGGCCACCGCGAGTCCCGCCTTCGCGAACTGCAACAGTTTCTGTTGCACGTCTTCTGGTATCGTCTGGTCGCCGCCCTCCTGCACGTCGCGGCCGTAGATGTTGAAGACGGGATAGCCCTTTTGATTGTGTCCCGCCGAAACCGCGGCGAGATAGACCGCACCGGGGCGTTCGGTGCCGTTGAATCCCCACACGGCTTTCGGCTGCAACGGATCCATGTCCATCGTTTCGGAGCCGTAACACCAGCACGGCGCCACCGTGATCGAGACGCCGACGCCTTCCCGCGCAAATTTCTCGGCGCACATGGCCGCTTCGGCGATGCCGCCAATGCAACGATCGGCAAGCACGCATTGGACCTTCAAGCCGTCGGCGTGACGCAACTGATCCGTGAGCAACCGCGCCGTGGCCCTGGCCATGTTCATCGTCTGCTTTTCCAGGGATTCGCGGACGCCGCCGAGACGCCCATCGATCGCGGGCCGGATTCCGATCTTCGGCGGGCTCCCGACAAGTCGATGGACAGGACGATTCACTTTGATACTGGTCGCAGTTGTCATTTTCGTTTCCCTCTGCTTGGTAACCTTTCGAAAGTCACAGTGAGTGACCCAGAAAATAGGGCAGTCAGGGGAGTCAGAGCAATCGCAAACTGCAAGGGGCGGCCGGAACGTCCTGACACTGCCGCCACTGGAAGTCCCTGTCACAGTGGAACGGGCGTCCCGCCCGTTGGTGTTGGGGGAATACAGGACGACACGGGCGAGACGCCCGTGCCACTATGGCGGCAGAATCCAGTTGCGCACGGACGGCAGCGCGGTACCGCGCACCACCCCTCTTCATCCTGCTACGGCTTTGAACTTGCCTGATCTTTGTTGGGCACGTACCTTGATGATCGAAGGTTATGGGCTCCATGGAAAGGTTTGTTACTCCTATGTCTCACCGTTGTACTGGTTGGTTCATCCCTGTCGTGTGCTCGCTGGTCCTGTCAGTCTCCAGGTTGAACGGAGCTGAATACTACACCAACTGGGCGGCAGCACATCTGGGCTCGGTCCCGGCCCAGAGCAGTCCGACCAACGATCCGGATTCCGACGGCAGCGCCAATCTCGCGGAATTTGTCTTCGGCACCGACCCGCTGGCGTCGGGCGGCGGGAGCGCGATTCTTCCCGGATTGAGTGGCGAGGACGGTGTTTTTGGCGCCGAGGTATTTGAGCAGGAGGGTCACCGGCCCGGGGTGCAGATCGACCTGGAGGCGACCGTGGATATGACCCACTGGATCCGGCCCTGGTGGCTGCGCACGACCAATTCCCTTCCGGGCGATCCGACGAATTCGGTCAGGGAACTGTTCACCACCTGGCTGCCGGGCACGAATATTTTTATTGTTCGGGGCGTGCTCCGATTGCTCGATGCGGGACCGGAAACGGCCAACTATTACGTCGCCACCAATGGCAACGACACGAACAATCCGTGCACGATCGCCCAACCCTACAAGACGCTGGGCAAAGCGGCGAGTGTTGCCACGGCCGGCAAACTCGTTTATATGCGCGGCGGCAACTACGCAGTGACGTCGAAGATTTCGCTGATGAAAATCGGCACCGCCGCACAGCCGATTCGAATCCGGGCGTATCCCGGTGAGACTCCGACTCTCGATGGTTCCTCCTTCACCGATGACATGCTCTCGATTACCGGCAGCTACTATCAGGTTTACGGCCTGGTGATCACCAATGCCGGCCACAACTCCATCTTGATCAAAGGCCACAACAACACGGTCGAGCGTTGCGTCAGCCTGGGCGCTCGCAACACCGGCATCCACATCACCGGCGGCCAGGGCGCCGGCCTGTATCCCAGCAACAACCTTGTCCTGAACTGCGATTCCATCCGCAGTTACGACGCCCCCATCGGCGGAAACGCGGACGGATTCTCCGCGAAATGGGATCTCGGACCCGGCAACGTGTTCAGCGGCTGCCGGGGCTGGGAGAACTCCGACGACAATTGGGACTTGTGGATGGGCACCCAGCCGGTGCTCATCGAGAACTGTTGGGCGTTCCGCGCAGCCACCAATATTTGGAACTCAGCTTCCTTCAATGGCAACGGCAATGGATTCAAACTGGGAGGAAGCTATGTGGCGGCCGCCCATCGCATCGTGAATTGCCTGTCGTTCGCCAACCGGGTGAACGGCGTCGACCAGAACAACAACATGGCCGCCCTGACCGTCGATCAAAACACGGCCTGGGCCAATGGCGGCAGCAACTTCCAACTGAATCATCCCAGCACCTCGACTCCTCACGTCGTTCGCAACAATATCTCCATCGCCGGCAAGAGCAGTGATGCGTTCGTCAGCGGTTCGACTCTGATCAGCAACAGTTGGCAGGCGATCACTTCTCCTGCGGCTTCCACCAACGACCTATTGAGCGTCGATACCGCGTTCGCAACGGCTCCGCGCCGCGACGATGGCGGCCTCCCGGAGACGCCGTTCATGCGTCCCGTGCCGGGTGGCCGATTGGTGGACAAGGGCGTCGATCTGGGCAAGCCGTTCTCCGGTTCGGCCCCCGACCTGGGCGCCTTCGAGAGCCTGGTTTGGTGAACGGCCACATCTCGGCACTACCACCGCGATTGAGGAGTCGTTGGTAGGGACGGACCGCCGGGCCGTCCGAACCTCTGCATGAACGCGGCGCGCCCGGCGGTCGCGCCCTACCACTCGGCGCGCGGTTGGTGGTAGTGTCAGGCCCCTTTGGAAGGGTCCTGGTTTTTCAGCGTCCCCTACGCGAAGCCGAAATGGCGGAGGACCTGGAAGACCACGAAGGCGGCCAGGTAGGCCAGACCGGTCATGTAGACGATCTGGAACAACGGCCATTTCCACGTCCCGGTTTCGCGATAGGTCACGGCCTGCGTCGGGAGACACTGCGCGGCGAGGACGTAGAAAATCAGCAGGCTGAAGCAATTGGCGGTGTTGAAGACGGCGCTGCCGTCCGAGCGCCGGGCCTGACGCAAGGTGTCGTACAGTGATTCCGGATGGTCTTTGGCAACGTTGGAACCGACCCCGTAAACCACGCCGAGGGTGGAGACGATGACCTCGCGCGCGGCGAAGGAGCTGATGACCCCGATGCCAATCTGCCAGTCGAAGCCGAGAGGCTTCAGAATTGGTTCGAGTTTGTGCCCGATATGGCCGGCCAGGGAGAGCTCGAGCTGGTTGTGCGCGATCATGGTTTCGGCAGCGTTCTTTTTCGCGGCGGCGTCTTCCACTTTGCCCTGCTGCGTGAGCGAGGCGGATTCGGCCATGAGCGCAAGGGCGGCGGGCGGCGGCGCGACGCGCGGGAAACTCGCCAGACACCAGAGACCGACGGAAATGCAGAGGATGGTTGTGCCCGCGGTGCGGACGAACACGGACGCCCGATCGAACATCTGGAGCGCCGCGGAGCGCAGGCTCGGCAGACGATAGTGCGGCAACTCGAGCACCAACGGTTTGCTCTGGCCGGGCAGGATCGTGCGCTTGAAGATCCAGGCCATCGTAAGAGCCGCCGTCACGCCCACGGCATACGCGCCGGTGAATGTCAGCGCCGCCTTCAACGGCGAATGGGCGAACAGCAACGCGATGAGCATCGTGTACACCGGTATCCGCGCCGAACAGGTCATCAACGGCGCGACCAGGATGGTGACAAGCCGGTCGCGACGGTCTTCGATGACGCGCGTGGACATGATCGCCGGCAGCGCGCAGGCGTGCGCCGAAAGCAACGGAATAAATGCCTTGCCCGGCAGCCCGATCCGACGCATCAGGCGATCCATCACGAAGGCCGCCCGGGCGAAGTACCCGGTGTCTTCCATCAGGGAAAGAAAGAAGAATAAAATGCAGATTTGGGGCAGGAACACGAGGATCCCGCCGACGCCGCGGATGACGCCGTTGACGATCAGGCTGCTCCAGAGACCTTCCGGCAGGTGGTGCGCGGCGAACCCGGCGATCTGGCCGAAGAAGCCGTCGATGAGGTTCATCGGGATTCTGGCGGCCTCGAAAATTAGAAAGAAAATCCCGAACATGACCGCGACAAACGCGGCGACGCCGATCACCGGGTGCGTCAGAACCTCGTCGATCTTTTCCGTGCGGCTTCCCAATGTCTCGTGCGAATGCGTTACGCAACGCGAGGAGATGTCTTCGGTCCAGGCGTACCGGGCCTGGAACGGACAGCTCGAACAACCGGTGCACGACGGCTTGGGTGGAAGCGCTTTCAAGGGTTTGGACCCCGGTGCGGCCAGGCGCGAGATCTCCTGCTGGAGGAGATCGATCCCGGTGCCCTGGCGCGCGGAGATCAGCACCACCGGGCAACCGAGTTCGAGCCGGAGTTTGACGGGATCGATCTTGAAGCCGTGCTGCTCGGCCACGTCCATCATGTTCAGCGCGACCACGGTGGGGACCTGCAGTTCCAGGACCTGGCTGACGAGGAACAGATTCCGTTCGAGGTTGGTCGCATCCACGACCAGCAACACGGCATCGATTTTCCCGTGGCCCGGCAGCCGGCCACGCAAGGCTTGCGCGGCGATTTGTTCCTCGGGCGACGTGGATTCGAGGCTGTACAGACCGGGCAAATCGACCACGACAATTTGCCGATCGCTCAGGTGAATCCGACCAACCTTGCGCTCGATGGTCGTGCCGGGAAAGTTGGCGGTCTTGGCGCGCAAACCGGTGAGCGCGTTGAAGAGCGTTGTCTTGCCCGCGTTCGGATTCCCGGCGAGCGCCAGCGTGAAGTGGTGCGGGAGGGACACCGACACACCCTGGTCGTCAAAGGTCGCGATGGGAGGAAGGGTGTCCATGTTCAGGTTTTTGTGAGGACCGGACCCTCACAGCCGCCCGTGCAGGGTTCGACAAGCACGCGGTTGGCGAGGCGCGCGGAAATCCCGAGGCGCGAGCCGTACACGCGGACGATGAGCGGATCGCCGTTCTTGACCAGTTCCACCTGTCGCCCGATGCAGAGGCCGAGCGCCTTGAGCCGTTCCATGCTGTCGTCTTCCGTCTCGATCCGGCGGATCACGGCGCACACCTTCGGCTGAAGTTCTCCCAGGCGAACCAACGAATCAGCGATGGGGGTGGGCTCAGGACGCATGCTGCAATTCCTCGATCAGACAGTGGCCTTTGCAGACGTCGCACGTCTTGCTTTCAGGGCACTGGTTGTGGAAATGACGAAAACGCGCCAAAAGCGCCTGCGCCTCGACGTCCTCGGAAACCAGGAACCGCATATAATGCAGGAACCGTTCGCTGGTCGGATGGCTGATCAGGTGTTCGATCTTGCAACTGTCAATCTCCGCCTGCTCGGTCGGCACGCCCAGCACCTCGGTCAGAAACGCCATCAAGGTCGCCTTCTTGGCCTTGACACCTTGCGCCACCTTCTGGCCTTTCGGCGAGAGCTTGACCATTCGATGTTCGTCGGTGGCGACGAGACCCCGTTTCTTCAGCGTGCGCAGGTTGATCGACACGCTGCCCCGGGTGATGCCGAGCCATCGGGCAATGTCAGAAACGCGCGCCCATCCCCCATATTCGAGGCCAAGCTCGTAGATGGCGATCAGATGATGCGCCGCGCTGTGCGTCAGCTCATTGGCTTCAAATTCCTTCCAGGTTTCCATAAGATTTGATATATAGTTCCTCTGTTTTATATGTCAAACTAAATAGTTGTTCCCGCGCCCGCTGGGGGCAGCGGGCCTACAAACGGCCCAAGACCGCATGCCCTCAGGCGGCGTCTGGGGGCAGTGCTCGGATGCGCCCGATTTGTTCTTTCGTTTTCCTATGCAAAACCCTATGATTCTCGCTCAAGGAGGAAGTTGGCAGCGTGAACCATTTGGTGGACGCGTTTTTGGATCACCTCGCGGTCGAAAAGGGACTGGCAGCCAACACCCGTCTCGCTTATCGGGAGGATCTGGCTGAGTTCACCACTTTTCTCCGACGCAAACAGATCGACCAGATCCAATCCGTCCAACGCCAGGACATCACGGATTTTCTGCTGGCACAACGCAAGCCCGGTTTGACGGCACGCGGCAATCCGCGGTTGCAAGGTCTCTCGGCGCGCAGCGTCGCCCGGCGTCTGGCTGCCATCCGGATGCTGTTTCGCTTTTTGGTCCGGGAAAAATTCCTCTCCGTGGATGCCACGCAGAACATTGATACGCCCAAACTGTGGCGCTCGTTGCCACACGCTCTGGATTACCAGGAAATCGAACGCCTGTTGTCCGCTCCGCAAATCCGAACGAAGCTCGGCTTGCGGGATCGGGCGATTCTCGAACTCATGTACGCCACGGGACTGCGCGTCAGCGAAGTCGCAAAACTGACGCTGAACGAGATCAATCTCGACGCGGGATTTCTGCGGACGGTCGGCAAAGGCAGCAAGGAGCGGATCGTGCCTGTCGGCAAACAAGCCATCGCGTGGTTGCAGCGCTACCGGCAGGACTCGCGTCCCTCGTTGGGGAGAAATGCCCGTCCCCGGGCCGAGGTATTTCTTTCCACGCGCGGGGAGGGGCTCAGCCCCAAGACGATCTGGCACCTGGTCAAGAGGCACGCCCGTCAGGCGGGAATTTCCAGGAACATCACTCCCCATACCTTGCGGCACAGCTTTGCCACGCACCTGCTCGACAACGGTGCCGACCTCCGCGTCATCCAGGAAATGCTCGGCCATGCCGACATCTCCACGACGCAAATCTACACCCACGTGGACCAGGGTCGGCTCAAGGACACTCATTATCGGTTTCACCCCCGCTCGGGACGGCGCTGAATTTCGTGATGGATTTCCGGCGGATTATCTCTATGATCGTGGCGTGGCAGTTGGATTTCCGCTCCGAAGCGGTTCGGGGCCAAAATCCCACCGCAACGAGTCGAACGAGCGAAGCATGCACGCAGACAAACTGCAAGAGGTCATCGGCTACCAGTTCAAGGATCCGGATTTGTTCATCGAGGCGCTGACACATCCCTCCCTGGCACATGAGAAGGGTGCGCCCCACAACCACCACAACCAGCGGCTCGAATTCCTCGGGGATGCGGTGCTGCAGTTGATGCTCACGGATCAGATCTTCCGTCTCTACCCCGAACTCCCCGAAGGAAAGCTCACCCAAATCCGGGCGCATCTGGCCAATCGCCACGCGCTTTACCGTCGCGCGCAGGCCATTGACCTGGGCCGATACCTGTTGCTGGGCAAGGGTGAGGAGACCAGCGGCGGCCACACCCGTCTTTCCAATCTGGCCGATGCCTACGAGGCCCTGCTCGGCGCGATTTATCTGGACGGGGGCGTCCGCGCCTCACGGAAGTTCATCGCCACCCAGTTTGCGGGAGAATTCAAGCAGATCAAGGAGGCCACCCCGCGGCAGAATCCAAAGGGCCTCCTTCAAGAGTTGCTGCAAGCCCGGTCGACCGCCAATCCCGTGTATCGGGTCGTGGAGGAGTCCGGACCCGACCACAACAAGTTTTTCGTAGCCGTGGTGGAATGGGAGGGACGCGCCGTGGGCCGGGGAAACGGATGCAGTAAGAAGCAGGCCGAGGCGGAAGCGGCCGAGGATGCCCTTCACACCCTGGCACAGGAAAAATCGCCCGACACCCAGGTGGCTCCGTCGCTCTAGTCGGTCATTGACCCGGGCTGTCTCCGGGTGTTGGTGCGGAGACGGAAGAAGGCGGCGGATTCGAGGCTGGCAGCCCGGTTAGGTTTAATCCTGAACGCCTGAAAACTTCCATCAACGGGGGATTGCCAAAGCTGTAACGGGCTAATTCCTCAACGATGGGACGGAACTTCTGCTGATTGCCTTGAATCTGAGTTGCCTGCTGTTGAAACTGGGCTGTTTGCTGGATTCGGGCGTTGGTCTCCGCGGTAATATTGCGATTCTGTTTCCAAATGAACGCAGTCAATGTCAGGCTGACCATCAAGAGCCCCAGCCCCAGTCCGCAGCAAAGCATCCGCAGTTGCCCCAAGGCCTGCCTCACATCAAACGTCGGCTCCGAGGAGGGTGGGTCCGCTTGTATCGGCGATGGATTCACGGTGCTCGTGTCTTCAATCTGACTCACGGGTTACCTCCCGATCCTTGGTTGGTCACCGTGGCCGGCGCGCCGACGATGACCTGATAACGCTGTAGAATTTCAGCGACCTTGGGATCGGTCGCCGCTCTTGGAATGAATCCGCGGATCACATTCTCGAACACCTGTAGTTGCGGCATTGTCTTTTGAACCTGCTGCATTGCCTGCTGGAATTCCAGCTCAGCCCGCATCCGGTCGCGATAGACCTCCCGAAATCTCATGACAAAATACAGATTGGCGATGATACAAATCGCCAGTGCAATTCCCCCGAGCTGCACGATTGCCTGAAAATTTCTTTCCGTGATCGTCATCGTCTTCAAGGACTCATCCTTCCGTTACGCTGGAACGGTCCCCGTCTGACGGGGCCGATCCGCTTTTGCCATGGGTTCTTCTGCATGTTGCCGCAACCGGGCCATAACCCCCAGAACCGGTTGCAGAGGTTGCGCCAAGCCGAAGGCCTCAACCACAGAACTACAGGGCAAGAACTTTATAACATGCGTTTGTCCGATGCAAGCCCTTGATAACCCAAGGCCATTCAGCGCCGAGTCTTTACGATGCTGCTCTTCACCGTCAGCGTCTGGTGCGACTTGTAGGGCAACCGCTCCGGTTGCCGATCCGATGACGACGGCTCCGAAAGCGTTCGGAGTCCTACAATTCATCGTCAATATTCGGGAATTCAGTGCGCCACGCCCCGGTGCCGACTTGACTTTATGCAGCAATAATGTAAAAAGGGGAAAGTCGCATGAAATCGAGAACAGTCGCATTTGCAGTCTGCCTTTTGTACGCGATGGTGGCCCTGTTCGCGGGTAATCTTCATCACCATCACGACCATGGCGTTTTGGATGTCGACGGCCATTGCGCCGCCTGCACCTTGCATATCAGTGGCGTGGCCAACGTCCCGCTGGTCTTCACTCCGATTCCGGTCATCAGCGAGGTTGAAATCCCGCTGTCGCCCTGCCATTCGATCACACCGCGTTCGCTCTTCCTCCTCAGTTCCGCCAGTCGCGCTCCTCCGATCACCCCGGCATAACTCTGTCGGTGGCGTTCCAAACTTGAATTGACCGGCCCGAAGTGTCGGTTGCCGGTATTTCCCTTGGAGGAGAAATGAAACCTATTTGGATTGTTGTACTCGCGTTGGCGCTGATTGCGCCGGTAGCGAGCCGCGCCCAAGCCTCAGACGACACTCTGGGCGCGTTGAAGAAGCAAATGCAGGAAATGCATAGTCAGATGCAGAAGATGCAGCAGAAGATCAATGAACTCGAAATGGCGAAGACGAATGCGCCGCCGGCCGTCGCGCCCGGTGCGGTCACGTCGGAGCAGTTGAAGGAAGTGGATGAAAAAGTCGACAAGGTCGTCCAAGCGCAGCGGAAAAGCATCCTCAGCGAGTTCAATCCGGCCATCGGGTTTGTCGGCGAGACGGTGTTCTCTTACCGGTCGCGCGGCATGGACGCGACGGGGAGCGACCGGCCCGGCGGGTGGGATATTTGGCAGCGGTCGGTGGAGTTGAATGCCTCGGCGTCGGCCGATCCGTTCGCGAAAGCGTACGTGGTGGCCAACGCTTCGGCGGATGCAGCGACCGGCGAGTCCACGTTTGGCATCGAGGAAGCGGCGTTGCAGACAACGTCGTTGCCGTGGAATCTGGAGTTGAAGGCGGGCCGCTTCTTCGCCGAGTTCGGGAAGCTGGAGTACATCCACGACCACGAGTTGCCGGTCGTGAATCGCCCGTTGGCCATCGACCAGTACATCGGCGGCGAGTCGCGCACGGATGGGTTGCAACTCAACTGGCTGTTGCCGGTCGAGCACTACGTGAGTTGGACGGTGGGTGTCGGTGACTCGTTCGGCGGCAATAGTCCCCCGAGCAATCCCGGCAACTTCCGCGGCATTGATGGGTTCAACTTCTGGAGCCGGCTGTCCACGTACTTCGATCTCACCCCGGATTGGCAGACCGAAATGGGCGTGTCCGGGCTGATCAATCCGAAGACGCATGATCGCGGCGGCGTGGACGGCCTGACTGGCCCTGGCGGCGTGGCGATGACCGAACATGAGCGGCGCTTGGGCGGCTTGGACTTTCAGTTGCGCTACGTGCCGCTGCGCAACAATCAGTTCAATAGCTTCACGTGGGGCACGGAGTTGCTGTACAGCGACAACCGGTATCTGCTCGACCCCGACGGCATTCCCGGCAACGGCGACGAGTTCAGCCGGGGCATCGGCGCGCTCGGCTTGTACTCGTACGTGAACTACAAGTTCCACCGGCAATGGTCGACGGGTTTCCTGTTCGACTACGTGCAAGACGCAGCGAACGAACACGACGTCACCTATGCCTACTCGCCATATATCACGTGGGCGCTCAGCCACTGGAATCAACTGCGCCTCCAATACACACACACCGACCACAACGCCGCGTCCGGCTTGAAGGGCGATGACGCCGTGTACTTGCAATGGGCGTGGATCATCGGCGCGCACTCACACGGCTGGCAATCCCGCTAGTTACCGAAAGGAAAACATAATCATGAAACTATTCCGCTTATTGTTGATGGCCGGCGTGATCGCATCCGTAGCGCAGGCGAAAGTCCGCGTCGTTACTACACTCACCGACCTCGCCGATTTCACCCGCGAAGTCGGTGGTGACCTTGTCGAAGTCCGCAGCTTGGCGACCGGCGTCGAAGACACGCACGGCGTGCCGATGAAACCGAGTTTCGTCCCGGTAATGAATCGGGCCGACCTGATCGTGTTGATCGGCTTCGATTGCGAGCACGCGTTTTTGCCGGCGTTGTTGGAAGCCAGCAAGAATCCGCGCATCCAAAAGGGAAACGTCGGTTACGTGGATTGCTCGAAGGGGATCATACCGGTGGATGTGCCCAAGTCCACGGATCACTCCGAGGGCGACGTGCATCCCGACGGCAACCCGCACTACACGCTCGACCCCGTGCTGGCCAAGACCGCCGTCACGGAAATCTGCGCCGCGCTCGTGCGGTTTGCCCCGCAGCACGAAGCCGAGTTCAAACGCAACCGCGACGCATACCTCGCCAAGCTCGACGCCAAAATCGCCGAGTGGAAGGCGGCTGTCGAGCCGATCAAAGGCGCAGCGTTCGTTTCCTATCACGAACACTGGCCGTACTTCGCCGAGCGTTTCGGCCTGAAGTATTACGGCACGATAGAACTCAAACCCGGCATCGATCCCACGCCACGCCACATTGAGGAACTAGTATCCTCGATGAAGGCCGATCACGTACCAGTCGTCGTCCGTGAACCGCAGTTCCCGGAAAAAGTGCCGAGGCTCATCGCGGAGAAAACCGGGGCGACGTTGGTGAAACTGCCGATCATGCCGGGCGGCGTGCCGGGCACGGATACGTACATTGAGATGATGGATTACATCATCCACACGATCGTCAATGCAGTGAAATGAACGACACACTTATCACGCTGGACAGCCTGACCATCGGTTACGATGGTCAGGCTGTGCTGGCCGGCATCTCGCTGGAAATCCGGCGCGCCAGCTTCACCGCGATCCTCGGCGCGAACGGCTCCGGCAAATCAACGCTGTTGAAAACGCTGCTCGGCCTCCAGCCCGCCGTCGCGGGCCGCATCCAGTTCGCGACGCCGCCGGTGTTTGGTTACGTGCCGCAAACCATCCAATTTGATCCTCTCTATCCATTGACCGGCTTCGATGTGGCGCTGATGGGCACGTTCAGGCGCGTCGGCACCGGTCGTCGCGTTCCGCAAGCGGAGCGCGCCTTTGTGCGCGAATGTCTCCAAGCCACCGCTGCGGAAGGGTTCGCACAGAAACGGTTCGCCGAGCTGTCCGGTGGCCAGAAACAACGCGTGCTCATTGCCCGCGCGCTCGCGGCCAAACCCAACGTGCTGGTGCTCGACGAGCCGACGGCGGGCGTGGACGCCGTGGCGACGCACGCGCTGTTGGAGTTCATCTCGCAGATTCACGAAGAACGGAAGTTGACGATCCTGCTGGTGACGCACGACCTGCCCATCGTTCGCAAGCACGCGCAACATGTCGTCTGGTTGCACGAGGGTCAGGTGCTCCACGGCACGGTCGCGGAGATTTTCACGCCCGAACGGCTGGCGGAAATTTTTGAGATGGGGGTTGGTTGATATGGAATCACTGCGCCAGATTCTCTCGCCGGATTTCCTACTGCGCAATTCCGTTTACACGAGTGTGCTCATCGGGTTCGCTTGTCCGTTGGTCGGTGTCTTCCTCGTCTTGCGCCGGCTGGTGTTCATGGGCGTGGCGCTGCCGCAGATTTCGTCCACTGGCGTGGCCGTCGCGCTGTCCGTGCCGATGTGGCTCGGCCTGCTCCGGCCGGAGCACGCCGCGCACACCGAACACATCCTGGCCTTTGCCGGCTCCATGCTGTTCACGCTGGCGGCGATTCTCGTGCTCGCCTTTCTGGAACGGCGCGGGCGCGGCCTGCCTGAGGGCCGGCTCGGCACGGCCTACGTCGTCGCCGCCGCGTTGAGCATCATCCTGCTCTCGAAAAACCGCTACGGCGAGGTGGGCTGGCTGGATATGATGAAAGGCGAGGTCATCACGATTGACAACGCCGATCTCGCAATGACAGCGATCACCCTCGCGGTGGTGCTGGCGGTGCTCGGCTTATTCAACAAGGAGTTGATGCTCGTGTCGTTCGACCGCGCGATGGCGATCACGCTCGGCAAGAACGTGGTATTTTGGGACATGCTGCTCTACGTGCTCATTGGGCTGACCGTCTCAATGGCCGTGCTCAGCGTCGGTCCGCTCATTGCGTTTGGTTTTCTGTTGATCCCCGCGCTGACGGCGCACTTGTTCGCCCGCACCATGCGTCAATTCGTCGTGCTCGCGCCGCTGGTCGGCGGCGTCACGGCATTTCTGGGTTTTTGGATCGCGTACCAATGGGATTTGCCGGTCGGTCCGACTGATGTTGTGTTGCTTGGCGTGGTGTACGGGGTGGCGTGGTTGATCGCGAAACTTTTCAGGGGAGGTTCACATGGATAGTAAAGTTCTCAACCTGCGCAACGTGCGCAAGAGTTACCGGGAAGCGGATGGCAATGTGTTGGAGGTAATCCGCATCGGCAAGTTCGAGTTGGGGGCGGGCGAACAAACTGCCCTCGTCGGCGCGAGCGGCTCCGGCAAGAGCACGTTGCTCAATCTCATCGCCGGCATTCTGTTGCCCGATGCCGGCGAAGTCTACGTCAACGGCAAGGACATCACGAAGTTACCGGAAGCGCAACGTGACCGGTTTCGCGCGACCAGCATCGGCTACGTCTTCCAGTCGTTTAATCTTTTGCAGGGTTTCACAGCGTTGGAAAATGTTTTGCTCGGACAAATGTTCGGTACCGTCGGCAGTGGCGACCGGGCGATCCAGTTGTTGAAGAGCGTCGGCCTCGAACACCGGCTGCATCACAAGCCGCGCGCGCTATCCGTAGGCGAACAGCAACGCGTCGCCATTGCGCGCGCTCTCGTGAACGCGCCGCGGCTGGTGCTCGCCGACGAGCCGACCGGCAGTCTCGACGAGAAGAATGGCGCGGGCGTGCTGGACTTACTCCGGCAAGTCTGCGCAGACGGCAAGCACACGTTGCTGCTGGTCACGCACGATCCGCAGATAATGAAAAGTTTCGAGCATGTCGTACGCCTGGAAGACCTGCGATGAACCTCTTCAAGATTGTCCTCAAAAACATGCGCCAGCGCGCGCTGGCTACGACGCTAACCGCCGTCTCCGTGGCGCTCGCCGTCGCGCTGACCGTGGCCATCGTCCACATCAGGCGCGGCATGGAAGATTGTTTCCAACAAAGCACCGTCGGCTACGAAATGGTCGTCGGCGCGAAAGGCAGCCCGCTGCAATTGGTGCTCAACACGGTGTTCAATCTCGACATCTCCCCGGGCAACATCCCTTGGTCGGTCCTCGAGAAATTGCGCGCGGACAAACGCGTGAAGGCTGCCGTGCCGTTCTCGGTCGGCGACAACTATCACGGCTTCCGCATCATCGGCACGACCGACGCGTTCAAAGACGCGTTCGGATACTCGCTCGCCGACGGCCGCTGGTTCACGTTCTCTGAGGACGCGCTGCGCGACGCGTTCACCGAAGCCAGCGAACGGGCGCATGAACGCATCGCCCGGGAACACGGCGGGGAATCGCCAAAGCCTGCCGAGCATCATCGCGCCGCGGCCGAAGCGGTCATCGGTGCCACCGTGGCGCAAGAAACCGGACTGCGCGTCGGACAGACCTTCATCGCCGCCCACGGCGTCGAACAATCCCCCAATGCCGAGGAGCACACCGACAACCCCTGGACCGTCGTCGGAGTTCTCGCCCCGACCGGCACGGCTGCGGACCGGGCGCTCTACATCAACCTCGACAGCTTCTATCATATCGAGGGACACGAAGTTCGCGACAAGTCGACAATGGCAACCGCTGTACCGAAGAAGCAGGAAACCAAGGACAACGATCCCGATCCCGGACAGGTTTCGGCCATCGCCCTGAAACTGCGCAGCCCCATCCATGCGTTGCCGTTATACCGCGAGATCAACGATGGCGAGGAAGCCATGGCGGCGTTTCCCGCCTTTGAAGTCCGTAAACTGTTCGCCATCGTGGGCAACATCGACCGGATCCTGCTTGCGCAAGCGATTTTAATCGGAATTGTGGCCGGGGTGGCCATTGCCGTGTCCATCTACAATTCGATGAGCGAACGTCGGCGCGAGATTGCGATTCTGCGCGCACTCGGTGCCCGGCGCGGGATGGTTTTTGCCATCATTGTGCTCGAGGCCGTGACCATCTGTGGCATGGGCGCTGCGGTTGGAATCGTGGGTGGACACGTTATTGTGGCAATGGCCAACGCTGCGTTGCGGCACGCGTCGGGATTTACAGTATCTCCGTTTCGCGTGGAGATCACAGAACTTGTTGTCTTGACAGGCTGTCTGGCGCTCGGGGCATTGGCCGGACTTGGCCCTGCGTGGCAGGCGTACCGCACCGAAGTGGCGAAATACCTGGCGCCGACCGCCTGAGGCTATGGACAAATGAAGACACTCAAACGCATTCTGATTGTTGGCTCGCTTTTCGCCACAGCGGGTGTTGTCGCCAAAATGGATGATTGGGCCATGGGGAGGAAACCACCGCCGCCGCGCGCGGTGCCTGCGGGCGCTTCGCTCGTCCAGGGAACGACGACAAACGGAAAGAGACAAAAGGCGCTCCCGCTTTCATTCGATGTCCTTAAGAAATGGACATACATCGAAGGCAAGACACCAATCCCAGGTTTCATCCGCATCTTCGACGGACAGCCGGTGGTGATGACCGGTTACATGATGCCATTGGGCGATGTCAAAGATGTCAAGTCGTTCGTCCTCGTCCCGAACTTGTGGGGGTGCTGCTACGGCCAGCCGCCTGCCGTCAATCACGTCGTCTTGGTGCGGATGGCCGATGGCGTGACCGCGAAGTACTTCGACAGAGCCATTCGAGTACACGGACAGTTCTATTGCGGCGAAGAAAAACAGGAGGGGTACCTCGTCAGCCTCTACCGGCTCGACGCTGACGACGTGGTGGCGCAATGATGGCGAATCCGATGCTGCGCAGTTCGCCCTTGGAACGCATCGGCCTGTGCGCCTCGTTTTTGTGCGCGGTCCACTGCATGGTGATGCCGCTGGTGTTGGCAGCCCAGCCGTTGTTTCATTGGTTCAAAATCAGCCGTGTCGCGGACAATGCCATGCTCACCCTGGCTGCGAGCGTGGGCTTGATGGTCGGCTGGCGTGGCCTGCGGCGTCACCGTGACTTCGGGCCACTGGTGTTGCTGTTCGTTGGATTGACCGCGGTTGGGATCGGACGCGTCTTCGTTGTGCCGGCCCTGATCATGGGCGGGCCACTCGTCATGTCCTACGCCCTGTGGTTGAACCGGCGGTTGTGCCGATGTGAAACCTGCCGGCACTGATCTTGGGGTATGAATGCTTCCGTGTAAACCTGGTTCAAACGGGCCTTCAGAATTGTTAACATGATAACCAATCGCTCCGTCCCCTATCTTGAGACCGATCTGGCTGCCTGGATCCTCGGCGCAAGGATGTAAATGGCGTCAGAGTTCGGAGCTTCGGCGGAAGGGCAGGCCGCGTTTGCCTTTGAACAGTCTCTTGAGCCGGCGGTCGCTCGAACTTTTTTTACGGCGAATCGATTGAGGCTCGATCCGCCGGCAGGTTTGCCGTCGCGCTGTTCGTCCCGCCAACTAGTCTTTCCAGGAAATCGGTTTATCGATTGGAATTGAAGGGGCTTTGGACTTTGAGTTCACGGGCAACCTCTTGAACGAGTTCTTTGCACTCGGGAAAGATACGGTATTGAGGGGCGCCGCGCCCTTCAGGAGCCATCCGATAGGCAGCGTCCCGGCACTACCCTGTGGCCGCCGCTTCCATCCCCTGCTCGTAGATTTTGCGGATCCGCTTTGCGGCGAGCCGGTAGTTGCCGAGGAAATCTTCGCGGGACTGGAAGCCGAGCCGTTTGGCCAGCCGCGCCTGCTCGCGTTCGTCGGCCGGCAGACGGGAGACGCTGGTGTTTTCGGCGCGACGGAGGATCGACTCGATCCGTCGCAGGAAAAGATAATGGGCCCGAAGTCGCGCGCTCGGCTCTTCTTCAACGATGCCAAGAGATGTCAGACGGTTGAGCGCCGCCAGCGTGTGCGCCGTGCGCAAGGGGGGATGCGCGTGTCCGTGGCGCAGTTGCAGCGTCTGAACGAGAAATTCCACGTCGATCAACCCGCCGGGACCGGTCTTGAATTCCCTTTCGACGTGCGCCTGGTCCCCGCGCTCGGTCTCGATGCGCCGCCGCATTGCGCCGATCTCGCCAACCTCCCGGGGAGTGAGCGGCCGGGCATAAACAATCCGATGCACCATCTCCAGGAATTGCTTTCCCAGATCGACCGAGCCGGCGACCACCCGCGCCTTGACCAGTGCCTGGCGCTCCCAGAGTTGGGCGCGTTTCCCGTAGTACTCCTGGTGCGCTTCCAACGAAGCGGCCAGGGGTCCCTTTTCTCCGTCGGGCCGCAACCGTGCGTCCACGGCAAACAGCGTCCCCTCACTCGTGTGCTGCGACATGAACTCGATGATGCGGGTGGCCAATCGGATGGCCTTGTCCTGGTCCCGGGCCCCTTTGCCGCCGACAAACAACACGTCGAGATCGGCTCCGTATCCCAACTCCGAGCCGCCGAATTTCCCCATGCCGATGATGACAAACGGAAGACGCTGCAGTTTCATCTCGGCCCGCACGTGCTCCCCTCCGAATCGCAGGCAGGCTTCCGCCAGGTGAGTCACCTCGGAGTGCATCTGTTCGGTGTCCACCAGACCCATCACGTCCTCGATGCCGATCCGCAACATCTCGGCGCGTTTCCAGGTCCGCGCCATTTCCGTCGGCGGCGTTCCATCGCCCGAATGGCTGTCGTCCTGGACCATCGAGCCCGCCACCAATTCTTCGTACATTCGATCGAGACTCTTTGGGTCGGCCAGTGCCACGCCACGGCAGACCTCATCGAACAATTCGGGCTGGTGCGTCATGGTGTCGAACAGAAACCGGCTGGCGTCTCCCAGTCGCATCAACATTTCCGCGAGCAACGGATTCCTCCCCAGCAGTTCATAGAGAAGGCCGCGCGAACCGTAGGCGCTGACAAACTGTTCGAAACGAAGGAGCGCCACATCGGGATCGGCGAGTTTTCCCGCCCAATCCACCAGGATCGGAAACAGTCGGGAGAACAACTCTTTCGTCCTCGGGGAAACGTGAACGAAACCGGAGCCATGCAGCAGGTTCTCGATGATCCTGGCGGCGGCCGCAACGTCGTTGAATCCCGCGCGCTTCAATGTCGCTTCCAGTTTTTCCGGCGTCAGATCCTCTTCGCCATGGGCCGCCGCTCCTTCGCCGGCGCTGGCCAGAACGTCCTGGTAAATCGCGCGCACGGCCGAGGTATGCGCTTGTTCTGCCGCCAGGAACTCATCCTCGGTCTTGAAGCCAAGGCTGCGCGCGAGACGGTACAACGCGCGTTGTTCATCAGGAATGGTATGCGTCTGCAGTTCCATTTCCATCTGAAGCCGGTGTTCGACGTTGCGCAGGAAGCGGTAGGCATCGGCCAGGGTGGCCGCCTCGGCCGGCTCCAGCATTTTGGCTTTGACGAGCAACGGCAACGCGCGCAGCGTACTCCGCTCGCGCAACATCGGCAAGTACGCGCCCCGCAACACCTGAAACGATTGGACAATGAACTCGATTTCACGGATCCCGCCGATGCCCAGTTTGACGTGCCGGGTCAACCGGTCTTCGGTCACGATTTCCTGTTCGATCCGCTGTTTGAGCACGGCCATCTGCTGGATGATGTTTTCGCCCGCGTGCCTGGCGTAGACGAACGGCTGGATCATTTGGACGAATTCGTCGCCGAGGGCGGGATCGCCCGCGACCGGCCGCGCCTTGACCAGCGCCATCCGCTCCCACGTCTCGCCCCATTCCGCGTAATAGTTTTCGCAGCTTTCCAGCGATCGCACCAGCGGCCCGCTGGCGCCCTCGGGACGCAATCGCAGGTCGATCCGAAAGATGGTGCCTTCCTCGCCCGGCGTGCCGACGGCGCGGGTGATTTCCTCGGCCAGTTTGGTGAAGAAATGATGATGCGAAATTGTCGGCGTCAGATTGCCTTCTTCGCCGTAAACGAAAATCACATCCACATCACTGGAATAATTCAATTCCTGCCCGCCCAGTTTCCCCATGCCAATGACGGCAAACCGGCCAAGCTGGCCCGGAGCGCGGAGCAATGCTCCGCGCTCCGGCTCGGCCGGCAACTTGAACCGGGTGCGGACCACTTCCAGCGCGATCTCGAACACCGCCTGAAGACAGACATCAGCCACATGGGAAAGCTCCCTCGTGGTTTCCTCCACCGCCGCCAGCCCGATCAGATCGCGCGCGCCGATCCGCAACGTCTCGCGTCGGCGAAACCGGCGCACCACGTCGTACTTCTGCTCGGACAGACGGGTCGACAGGAGCAGCCGACCGAGCTCCACATGCAGCCAGGTCTTCTCGCGGGGCGCTTTCAGCGTCTCGGGGGCGATGAGGAAGTGAAGGTATTCCGCGTTGCGCGCCAGGGTGTCGGCCAGCGCCTGGGAATGGGCAAACACGCGGGTAATCAGGTCGAGGCGGTCGGGCGCCTCCTGGAGATAATGGTAGAAAATGTTGGGATTGGGCAGGGTCGAGACGAGCCGCCCGAAGTTCATGAGCGCGCGATCCGGATCGGCGGTCGCAGCGCACGCCGACATCAGGTGCGCAAAGAACCCGGCGAGGTTCCGCCGTTGCAACCGGTCGCTGTAGAGACGGGTGATCGCCGCGTGAGCCTGAGCCGGCTCGCGAAACCCGCGTTCGCGGAGCAGGGCCTGCGCTCGCGGCTTCGGCAACGGGCGCGAAGCAACGAGGGCCGAGATCTTCCCCCATCGAAAAGCTGTTTTATGCGGACGCAAACGAGCCATGCGGTTTCACCGCCGCTCTTTTTGCATCAAATCCTTCGCCGACTCAAGTATCTTGCGTTCGCGCCGGGTCAGGCTGTGCATCCCCTCCCGCGCAATCTTGTCCAGAATGGGATCGACTTCCTGCCGGATGAACTCCGCGGATGAGTCGTACCGGGGCGGTGAATCCTGCGGGCGGCGACGCGGACGCAGGCAGCGTCCCCATCGTTGCAGCGGCAACAGCCACGCCGGGGTCGAACCATAACCGAGTTGCTTGATGTACAGATATCCAAACGCCGCGCCGCCCAGATGCGCCAGATGGGCCACGTTCGTCTCCGCGCCTGAAAGCAGCGGCACAACATCGAAGGCGATGGCGATCAGCGCCATGTATTTGGCTTTCAACGTGACCGGCAGGACGAAGAACACCAGCAAAGTAATCTCGCGATCCGGAAACAGTGTGGCGAACGCGATGACACAGGCAAGCACCGCCCCGGACGCGCCCAGGACGAAGGAGGCCGAGTGAAAATTGAAGGCGAGCCAGAGTGCCGCGCCGGCCAATCCACCGAGAAAGTACAATCTCGTGAAGAATCTCGGACCGATGAAGTATTCCACTTCCCGACCGAAGAACCACAAAATGAACAGGTTGATCAGGATATGCCAGATTCCGCTGTGCAAAAACATGTACGTCAACGGCTGCCAGACAAAACCGCGACGCATGCCTTCGCCGCTGAGGCGAAGAACTTCGTCGAAGTACCGGAAATGCGCCCCCATACAAACCAACTGGATCAGGAACACGATCACGTTGATGACAATGATCAGTTGCGTTACCGAGCCGAAGCGGTCCACCCAGCCGCGGACCGACTCCGAAAACCGCTCGCGCCGTCCTCGCACTCCTGATTGATTCCACGAATTCAACATCTTGCCAGCAAGTTAGAGCATTTCCACCGCGCCCGCAAATGGGAAGTGGGGGAGCGGGGAATGGTGAGCCGGCTGGGATTCGAACCCAGGACCCACGGCTTAAAAGGCCGTTGCTCTACCAGCTGAGCTACCGGCTCCCCGAGGAAGCGCGCCGACTTTACCGTCTCATCGGCATGCCGTCAACTGTGGCGCACTGCGCGGACGCGATGTGGTTTGAGGTGGGGACCGCGCTGCCGCAGCTTTCGCTCGTCCCGACGGTGCGCCACGCGCTGGCGGCGATTGATCGGAATGTCGCGCTTGCCGGGATTGAGACGCAGGAATCGCTGTTCGAACGATCCATTTCCCAAGAAAGACAATTTGCATGCCTTTGTGGCGCGCTGGCGCTGCTGGCGTTGCGCGTCCGGGCAGGTGTGGACGGCGTGCTCCGACAGATCGGCGACGCCGAGACATTGGAAGTCGGCCAACGCATTGCCCCGGGAGCCACGCTCGCCAAGATTGTCGAACCCACGCGCCTGAAGGCCGTCCTCAAGATTGCCGAAACCCAGGTCAAAGACGTGCAAATCGGACAGAAGGCCGAAATCGATACCCACAACGGGATCATCCCCGGCCATGTCCTCCGGATCGACCCGGCCGCTCAAAACGGAACCGTAACCGTCGATGTGAAACTCGACGGCGCGCTGCCGAAGGGCGCGCGGCCCGACTTGAACGTTGACGGCGTCATTGAATTGGAGCGGCTGGAGTCGGTGCTGTACGTGGGCCGGCCCGTGCAAGGCCAGGAACAGAGCACAGCGAGCCTGTTCAAATTGACCGATGGCGGCAAGACCGCCCAGCGGGTGACGGTCAAGCTGGGTCGCAGTTCGGTGAGCGTGATTGAAGTGCTGGAAGGCCTGCAACCCGGTGACCAGGTTATCCTCTCCGACATGGCCACCTGGGATGGTCACGACAAGGTCCGTCTGTAATGAAAACGGTTGTTATTGGCGTCTCGAAAATGGCTTAAACGAACAACGGCCGTTGTTGATTTAAGCCAATTTGTTTGCGTCGCTCCGTCGCAGCCAGACCAGGCGGGTGCTGCGGGGTTGGGCCATTCCGGCCGGGCTTCAGGGCGAGGGCTCGACCGTGGCGAATCCAGTTTGGTCTGTCCCGAGAAAGAAGCCGGCACCGATGTTTTGCTTTTGCAGGATGGCTCCTCGAAACAGAATCGACTTATGCGCCGACGGATTGACAAAGCTTCCCGAGAACAAGCCCGTACTGGCCGTGACGAAAACCTTGAATCCGTTGGCGGCACAGGGAGAGGCTGCTTTGGCAGCCGTCAGCGTCACGGAATTACTCGAGAACGAACCCAGATTACCATCGCCGACCGTGACGAGAACGTTGCAGTTTGAATTCGCGACATTGAGCACCGGCGTGCCGGACGACGGCGTGGTGTACTTCGAGCCGAAGAGGCTGGTGACGGTCGTGAATCCGTTTGGATAAAACCTGGAATTCGAGACCGGCGGCTTGAACCAAGTCAGCGCGCCGTTCAGATCGCTGACGCCGACGATGTTGGTGAACGTTACCCAACCGACCATCACACCCTGCTTCCCGTACAACGGGATGAAGACGGGCCAGGTGCCGTCTTTTGAAACGACTGCTTTCTGGGAAATCGGCGTGCCATCGCCCAACGTTCCGGAAAACTTGATGTTGCCGCCGGCATCCACTTTCAAGGTTCCATAACCGTTCCCCTGCGGAAACCCCGGGCCGGTGTCGTCTGAATTCGGCGGCAGCAGGACCGTGTAATACCCTTGGAATGCCGTGGCGGGATTGGTCTTCGAATTGAACGCAAGCGGGTCAGCCATCACGTCGGAAGTCAATGTGGCGTCCGACAACGTACCGGTGATGCGACCGGTTCCGTTCGTCAATTCAAGCTGGAGCACCAGTGTCAGCGGGCTGGTTCCCCCGCGTGGAATCGCAGCAGAGAGCTTGCCGCTTTCGTCAAACGTACCCTTCACTGAAAACGCAACGCCGCCGAACGTCAGCTTGGCGGACATGGATCCGGTGTTGCCCACGGTGATGGTGAACAGACCGGACGTCTGAGGCGAGCCAGACTGGGATTGAATCAGTCCTTGATAAACCCCGGCCGCAGCCGCGAAGTCGACATTGTTGTTTGTGCTGCTGCCGGTGCAGCACGCCAGATCGGAAATCGTGATGGTATCCACGAACCAGCCTGTGACGTCGCCGTTATTGCTGGAGTCGGTGGCGAGGCGCCATCGGAATCGGACGTTCTGCCCCTGGACAGCAGCGGGCAGGTTGACGATCGTGGTGGTAAACCCAGCCGAGTCGCCGCTCCACGCATCGCGGCCTTTCAGCGGATTGCCGAACGACGTGCTGATGGTGCGGTCGTAGCCGCCGGCGACAAAAGAACCGCCCGCAGACACGATATCGGCAAAGGCACCGTTCCCGATCTGGATTTCCAACACGCCGCCGTCATAGCCGGTCGTCGGATCGACGGTACTCGCTTCCAGATTGTAAAAATGCCGGAAGCTCAGTTGTGCCGCATCCGTGGCAATGGGAATCGGCGGGCTGTCCAACTCGGCGATGCCGGTGTTGGGCAGATCGGACGCAAATGCGGCATTGGGCGCAGTATCGGCCGAACCCGCGGAGGTTACCCAAGGGGTTTGCCCTGCCGTGGTCGATGTCGTCCAGCCGCCCGGCAACAGGGGAGGCGTCACCGCGTCGAAGTTCTGCGCAAAAACGGTTTGACGTGCGCCCAACGGGAGGATGAACGTTGCCGTACCAAGATTGATTCCCCCATCCTGAAGTTGGAAGGTGTTCGTGATCGTCCTGCCGCACGTCCCGTTGGCGGTGAAGCTAAAGGATTTTGCGACGGAACTGCCTCCGACGACCAGGGCGCCGTAGCTCTGGGGGCCGCTTGGCTGAACGACGCCTCCGTTGGGCAACAGCGTGGCGACGAGATCGCCGTCATTGGCCGACCCGACATTCTTCAAGGAGAAGGCCACCGTGACCGTTTCACCGGGATCGATCGCGCCGTTGGCGGGCGTGCAACTCTCCGCGAGCAGCGCGTTGCCAGCGGCACTGATGCTGGGCGCGGTGGCAAGGTCGCCATTATAGACCACCAGGGCGAAATCTTGATCCAGCGGATCAGCGTCGCCGGGCACGCCGTCGGAGTTGATATTCGCAGCCGAGATGGTGACGGTGAAGTTGCCGATCGTGCCGGCAGGTAGAAAAACGCTTTCCACGTTGTTCAAGTGATCGGCGCTGCCTCCGGTCACAGAGAAAGCCCCTGAAAAGACGTTTCCTTTATACGTGGCTCCGCCAACGGTTACGGCTAGGTCGAGATCATTGTCGAGGGCGCTGCCCGTCGTGCTGCCGGGCGCGTCCGTCCAGGCCACCGTCACGCGAAACGGTTTGCTGCCGTCGCTGATCGTTCCCGAGAAACTGCGGGTTTGGCCGCTGGCGGTGAATTTGTCGGTGGCAGCCTGGTCCCTCAAAATGCGCGGGGCGCCGTCGAAAGCCGTCTCAAGGTCCAATTCCCCCATTCCCTGACTGACCGACCAAAGGTCGTCGTGGGCGCCGGTGCCGGTCATGTACCGGGTGGAATTCATCAGGTAGGCCTTGTTCATGGCGGGACTGGGCGGGGAAAAGGTTTGGTTGATGAAATACTGCCGGAGCAAGGCCGACGCGCCGGTAACGCAGGGGGCGGCGTGGCTTGTCCCGGAGGATTCGGTGAAGAACTGCTGGCCGACAGGAAAAAAGTTGTCGGCGGCAACCGAGCCGCTATCTGACAGCCCGCAAACGCCAATATCGTTGGCGTTGATCGTGCGGAAACAGGACAGGGCCGAGCCGGTGCCGTTGGGCGAAGGAGGCGGGAAACTCTGCGGCGCACCTCCCGTGACATGGGTGCCGGGAGCGACGAGGTCCGGTTTGCTTCGACCATCAAAACACGGCCCCCGGCTCGACGCGCTATGCATGTCGTTCGCGCTCTTCGCTTCCAAATCGGAAACATTGCAGCCATCGTTGCCGGAAGAAGTATTGCCGCCATTCAGCGTGTTCATGGAACGAACATTCTCGGCAGCGCCCACCGTCATCACATTCTTCGCGGTACCCGGTGCGGTCACGGTATGATGGTTGGGCCCGCTGTTGCCGGCCGAGAAAACGATCACCATCTCCTGATTGCCGGCGGTCGAGTGCGTCGAACCGGCCGGCTGAGCGTCCCGAACCAGGGCATCGAACAATTGCGAGTCGGGGTTATATCCGCCCCCATTGTCTTCCCCCCAACTGTCGTTGCTGATACGCGCTCCGTCATGGTAGGCGTCGGCCAGAAGATTGCCAAAGTCCGGATTGGTGGAAAGCGCCGGATCGAACATCACGGAAGAGCCCACCTTGACAAACGGACAAACGCCGAGACCGTAGTAGAATCCACCGGAGTCCGTATGAGGAAAACCGGCGGGCTGAGAATCATAACCGCAGACAATGTGCGCATTGATGTTCCCGTGGCCATCACAGCCCTGAATGGTGCTTCCTGGATTGTTGGGTGTGCCTTCCAATCGGTTGTAGATGACCCGGCTGGCATTGGTGGTGGCCCCCAGCACGTACAGACCAAAATGACCGGGCGCGGTGGTGCCACCATCGATGCCGCTGTCGCTGATATCCACGGCGAATCCTGAAGCCGTAAACTGCGCCTGCGTGAATCCTTTGCCCGCCAACCAGGCGAGATACTCTCCCGGGCCTGTCGGCGAGTTTCCATTCAGATTGCCCGCCACAATCTGGTCCTGACGCTCATCAAGTTTTCGGGGTTCGTGGTAGGGCTGGATCGAAATCACGTCGGGCTGAGAGGCAACGGCCCCCAGGTCCTGCGCCCGAAGCCGCACAAAAACATTCACATACTGCAGCAGGTTGTACTGGCGGCGAACCGGCTCCAGCTTGAGCCGGTCGATCAGGGCCAGCGTGGCCGGGTTCGCGTCGGGATCGTTCACGAGTTGGATCGCGAACGTGTCCGTCTGTAGCTGGCGCGGATTGCCTTTCTCATCCACGAGCCGGACCTGTGGATGAAGTTTGTAGTCGTCGAGATAATCGCCATCCCATTGCACCGGCACGGCGGCACCGGCCAGGCCCTGCAATCTGGCAAGCGCTTGCGCATCCCCATAGACCAGATAGGCGTTCTGAGGGAGGTAACCGAGGATCTGCGCCCCTGTTTTCTTCAGCGCCTCATGCCACGTGGGTTGCACCGGGCCAACGAACTGAATCAAATGCATCCGTTTGCCGGGAAAAGCAGCCACCGCTTTGTGAAGCGCCATGGCTTTCGGTGTCGTCGTGTCGATGATCGCAGCGTTGAGCCGTATCCGGTCGTAGTCGTCGCGAAGCTCCGCCTGATCCTGCCGCAGTACATCGGGCGAGAGATTGTCCACGGCATACAGCCGATAACTTCCGTAATCCGCCAGGAGCCGACCGCCGTTCTCAACAACCAATTTCTCTGTGGACGAGTCAGAAACCCTGATTTTGTGAGCGGCGGCGGGAGATGGCGCGAGCAGGAAGGCCACGAAGAGCCAAAGGATCCCCAGAACTGATACGCCCCAGCGCTTGTTCAATGCTTTCTTCCCCTTGGATCCTCTTGGTCTTTTGACACGAGAACAACAGTACGCGCCCGGGGAATCTCGGACAAGGGGAAAGAGGCCGTCCGGTAAGGGCCGGGCGCATCTGAAGACTGCCACCAAGACACTTTCGCCACGCCTTTCCCAATCAACCGGAATCGTGTACGTTTCCGGAGCAGCCATGTTCGGACTCAAGACACGACGGAGAAACCGCCTTCGCTCACAGGGTTTTCCCGAATCCTGGGCGGCGATCCTCCGCCGCAATGTTCCGTACTATTTGCGCCTCTCGTCAGGTGACCGTCACGAATTGGAGCAGCACATTGCGGTGTTCGTGGCGGAGAAAAACTTCGAGGGCTGCGGCGGCCTGGAAATGACAGAGGAAATCAAAGTGACCATTGCCGCCTATGCCTGCATCCTGCTGCTGCATCGCCAACATGATTATTATCCCCGCCTGCAATCGATCCTGGTTTATCCAGATCTGTATCCCGTTGCAGGCGTGCGCAGGAGACTGGGAACCCTGACGATGGAAGGCGAGGAGATGCGAGCGGGCGAATCCTGGTGGACCGGAGTCGTGATCCTTTCCTGGAATCATACGCTTCATCTTCCAACCGATCCCGGCGGGGGACGGAACGTCGTGCTCCACGAATTCGCCCATCAACTGGACCAGGAAGACGGCTTCGTGAACGGTGCTCCGCTCCTGCCGACGACCTCGATGTACCGCACCTGGGCCCGTATCCTCGGGCGGGAGTATCAGGCGCTGTCCGAGGCCACCGACGCCAATCGCCCGACGTTTCTCGACGCGTATGGAGCGACCCATCCCGCCGAGTTCTTCGCGGTCAGCACGGAGTATTTCTTCGAACAACCGCAGCAGCTCAAGACCGAGCATCCGGAATTATACGAAGAACTGAAGTTGTATTACCGCCAGGATCCGGCGGGCGAACCGGGGAGTGTGTGATAGTCGAATCGTCCCTGGCTCGCGCTGTTTACTCGCCTCTGATTTCCTGATACGGTCATGGCGAGACCGAGAGGCAATGACCGAACGCGACAAACTGATCGGCGGACTGAAGCAGGCCTGGCGCGACGAGATGAACAGCGCCCGCAATTATCGCGCGCTGGCCGAACGCGAGGCGAATCCCGACCGACGCGCCATTCTCGTTCGACTGGCCGAAGCGGAGGACAAACATGCCGCCAACTGGGCGGCCCGTCTGCGGGAATACGGGGTCGAGCCGGGTGCCTACGCCGAATCGCTGGCGGAACGCACGCGGCGCTGGGTGTTGCTGCAAAGCGGGACGGAGGCCGCCGTGCTCAAGCTCGAAGCGGGTGAAGCCAGTGCCGACACGTTGTACGACGAACTGGTCAAGGTGGCCACGGACGAACCACTCCGCGTGCAGTTGCTGGAGGCGCAACGCGAGGAGAAGGCGCACAGCCTTGTATTGAACGAAATGGCGGGCGCCGGCGCAGGCTCGGTGCCCCAGCGGCGGTTGGACAAAATCCTCGGTGCGGAACGCTGGCACGTGCGAGGCGGCAGTTGGATCGGACAGGCGATCTACGGTGTGAACGATGGGCTGGGCGCGGCGTTCGGCGTCGTCAGCGGCGTCGCCGGCGCGACCGGTGTCGACGCCAAGTGGGTGTTGTTGAGCGGCATCGCCACCGCGATTGCGTCCGCGTTGTCGATGGGCAGCGGCGCGTATCTCGCCACGAAATCCGAGCGCGAGGTGTACGAGGCCGAAGTCGAACGCGAACGCCACGAGATCGAGGAATCTCCCGAAGAGGAATGTGAGGAGATGGAGTTGTTCTACCAGTTGAAAGGGTTTCCTCCCGACGAAGCGAAGATGCTGGCGGCACGGTTGGCCGAGCAGCCCGAACAACTTTTGAAAGCGCTCGCCCACGAGGAACTTGGCCTGTCGGAGAAGAATTTTCCAAATCCGTGGATTTCCGCCGTGAGCGCCACCGTAAGCACGGCCATCGGTGCGTTCGTCCCGATCATTCCCTTCTTCATGATGACGGGCACCTCGGCGCTGGTGGCATCGTTCATCATCAGCACGGTCGCGCACTTCGCTGTCGGCGCATCCAAGGTGATCGTGACCGGCCGCTCCTGGCTGAAAAGCGGCACGGAGATGACGGTGATCGGCCTGGGCGAAGCGCTGGTGACTTATGGAATCGGGCTTTTGATCAGCCCGGCGCTGCGCTGAAGTGGTCTCATGAACCTCCGGTGGCACAGGCGTCCCTGCCTGTGCGGGCGGATTTGGACAGGCACGGCCACCTACGCGCCAAAGCTTCGGCGGCGGCGCGAGGCCTGTCCCACCATCCCTGAGACGGGTTCAAATCAGCCCTACGCCGGGTGCGCTTCGAGAAACCGCCGGATGCGGTGGCGGATTTCATCGCGGACGCGGCGAAACACCCGCATCTTCTGTTCGTCGGTGCCCTGTGTTTCGGCGGGATCGTCGAAGCTCCAGTGGAGTTGCTGCGCCGCGCCTTGAAAATGCGGACAGGCCTCGCGCGCGTTATCGCACACGGTGATCACGAAGTCGAATGGTTGACCCGCAAATACGGCCATCGACTTCGACTCGTGTTTGGAAATGTCGATATCGGTTTCTCGCATGGCCTCGATGGCGAGCGGGTGGACGTGCCCCGCCGGTTTCGAACCCGCGCTGAAGACCTCGAAACGGTCGCCCACTAGAAAGCGCAAAGTTCCCTCTGCCATCTGGCTCCGGCAGGAGTTGCCGGTGCACAAAAATAAGACGCGCCTCTCCGTCATCGTGTCTCCATGTAACACGAATCCGCGTAGCACGCAATGGGCGCATCGATACCGCCGCCAACGAACGACGGCTACAAGCTGATGTCGGAAACCGACTAATCCTGAGGTACTCAGTCAGAACTTGAATGTCCACTCGTCCGAGGCATACCGCGACCTGGCGAGCGCGGCAATCTTGTCCATTGGGATTTCCTTGATCGGTTCGTCGGCGCCCCACGCATTCTTGATCGCTTTCGTGATCTGCGCTGAGACCACGTCCAGGTTGGTTAGAAAATCCCGGTGCCGGCGATTCTGGCGGTACTCCGGCTGGCGGGACGGCATCGGCAGAACGCGTTCGATCAATTCGACGTCCGCGCCCAGCAGGAAGGTGCCGTGGAACAGCAAGAAACGGCGTTTCCGCCGTTGGGCGTTGCCAGAGAATTTCAAATCGTTGAGGGCTAGGTCGCTGTGGCCGCGGACGGAGACGGCGGACAACCCCGTGGAGCGTGGAGCGTGGAGCGTGGAGCGACTAGAAGACGACGACTCCGAAAGCGTTCGGAGCCCTACAATTTGGACGCCTGGATCGGTGCCAAAGAGCGAAGCCAGCGCGTTGCGGTGGCGTTGCATGATGTGGACGTTGGTTTCGGTCACACCCGCCAGCGGGCCGACTTCGGGAATCTTCAGGATCAGCGAATAATTCAAGCAGCCGGGCCCCTGGACGACGGCGCCACCGCCGGTGCAGCGGCGCAACACGGGCACGTTGGCTCGCCGCGCCGCATCGAGGTTCACTTCCGTCCCGGTCTTGTTGGAGTAACCCAGCACCACGAACGGCTCGGAATGTTCCCAAATCCGCAGGATCTCGTTGTCGAATCCTTCCTCGCAGAAGTCGAGCAAAGCCTCGTCGCAGGCCAGGTTCTCCTGGGGCGTCGGCAACGTTAACTCTAGGTGTTTCATGAATCTTGGGCTACTATGCTGGCGAATCGCAGACTGGCCAATTGTTTTTTTTGGTGTAGATAGTTTATCTGAAGAATGGCAAATGGTGACAGTGAATCTGAATCTCAAAGAACAAATCGGGCGCCAGCGGCAGGTTGACCCGCAACCGTCCAACACCCTCAATACGCCCTACGTCAACACGATTGCCGTCGAGGACGAGCCCCCTTATCCGGGCGATCGCGAGATCGAGCGGCGGATCAAGAGTCTCGTGCGCTGGAACGCGATGGCGATGGTCGTCAACGCCAACCGCGTTCATCACGGAATCGGCGGCCACATCTCCACCTATGCCTCCAGCGCCACGCTCTATGAGGTGGGCTTCAATCATTTCTTCCGTGGCGGCAGCGGCGAATGGCCGGCGGACATGGTGTTCTTCCAGGGACACGCTTCGCCGGGCAATTACGCCCGGGCTTTCCTCGAAGGACGGCTGGACGAAAAGCATCTCCAGCATTTTCGCCAGGAATTGGCCGAGGGCGGCGGACTGTCCTCGTATCCGCATCCCTACCTGATGCCGGAATTCTGGCAGTTTCCGACCGTGTCGATGGGACTCGGGCCGGTCATGTCGATTTACCAGGCGCGCTTCAATCGATACCTGAAAGCGCGCGGCTTCCTCAAGGGCGAAGAACCACGGGTCTGGGCGTTCGTGGGCGATGGCGAATCCGACGAACCCGAAACGCTTGGCGCATTGACGCTTGCCTCCCGCGAACAACTGGACAATCTGGTCTGGGTCGTCAACTGCAATCTGCAGCGGCTCGATGGCCCCGTGCGCGGCAACGGCAAGATCATCCAGGAACTCGAAGCCGCCTTTCGCGGCGCTGGCTGGAACGTCATCAAGGTGATCTGGGGCTCGGATTGGGACCCGTTGTTGGCCGCGGACGAGGATGGCCTGCTGGTCAAACGAATGGAGGAAGCGGTCGACGGCGATTACCAGAAGTACTCGGTCGAACCCGGCAGTTATACCCGCCGCCATTTCTTTGGCAAGTATCCCGAACTCCTGGAATTGGTGAATCATCTCAGCGACGAACAGATCCATGGGCTGCGCCGGGGCGGTCACGATCCGAGGAAGGTCTATGCCGCGTACAAGACCGCGGTCGGACACAAGGGGTCTCCCACGGTGATTCTTGCCAAGACCATCAAAGGTTACGGGCTGGGCGAAGCCGGCGAAGGCCGCAACATCACGCATCAGCAGAAACAGATGAACGAAAAGGAGCTGCGCGAGTTCCGCGAGCGATTCGGCATCCCGATCAGCGACGATGTGATTGCCGAGACACCGTTTTATCGTCCGCCGCCGGACAGCCCCGAGATCAAGTATTTGTTGGAGCGCCGCCAGAAACTGGGCGGTTTTCTCCCGAAGCGTGAAGTCAAGTCCCGTCCCATCCAGGTGCCAAAGCTGGAATACTTCGCCGACCTGCTGAAAGGGTCCGGCAAACTGGAGCTTTCGACAACCATGGGTTTCGTGCGGTTGTTGGGGCAATTGCTGCGTGACAAGGAAATCGGCCGCAGCGTGGTGCCGATCATTCCCGACGAAGCGCGGACGTTCGGCATGGATGCGCTGTTCCGGGACTATGGGATTTACGCGTGGAAGGGACAACTGTATGAGCCCGTCGATCGCAGTTCCCTCCTCTATTATCACGAGATGAGGGATGGCCAGATTCTTGAGGAAGGAATCACCGAAGCGGGCGCGATGTGTTCCTGGCTGTCGGCGGCGACAAGCTATGCCACGCATGGCTTCAACATGATTCCGTTTTACATCTACTACTCGATGTTCGGCTTCCAGCGGATCGGCGATTTGTGGTGGCTCGCCGGTGATATCCGCGCCAAGGGATTCCTGCTCGGTGCAACGTCCGGGCGGACGACGTTGAACGGTGAAGGCCTGCAACACGAGGACGGCCACAGCCTGTTGCTGACCAGCGTGGTCCCGACGCTGCTGACCTACGAACCGGCGTTCAACTATGAGATCGCCGTGATCGTTCAGGACGGGCTGCGACGGATGTACCAGCAGGGCGAGGAGATCTTCTATTACATCGCCCTGCACAACGAGAATTATCCGATGCCACCGATGCCCGACGGGGTCGAGCCCGGAATTCTCAAGGGGCTTTACAAGTTCAAGCCCGGCCCGGAAGGCAAAGGCCACAAGGCGCAGATTTTCGGCAGCGGCACGATCCTCAGGGAGGCGTTGCGGGCCCAGGAGATTCTGGCCGACCGCTATGACGTGTCCGCCGACGTCTGGAGCGCGACCAACTACAAACAGCTTCGCACCGACGCGCTCAATTGCCGGCGCTGGAATATGCTGCATCCGACCGAGCTGCCGAAGAAATCCTATGTCGAGACCGTGCTCGAAAAGGAACAGGGCCCGTTCGTTGCCGTGTCCGACAATCTCAAGGCCGTGCCCGACCAGATCGCGCCGTGGGTGCCGGGCGGATTGACGACGCTGGGGACGGACGGTTTTGGCCGCAGCGACACGCGCGAAGCCTTGCGCCGGTTCTTCGAGGTAGACGCCGAGTGCGTCACCGTCGCCACGCTTCACGCTCTGGCTGAAAAAGGCCAGGTCGGCAAGGACGTCGTTGCCAAAGCCATCACCGACCTCGGCATCAACCCGGAAAAATCATTCCCGCAAGTGGTGTAGCGGGGGCGGAACGGGGCGCGACACGGGGAAATGGAGTACGGGAGTGATGGAGTGTTGGGGCGCGTTGCCCAACCATCCGGTCTCCCTTGCTCAACTTCCAAATGTGTTCACCCTGACTGAATCTTTACGATCCCGTTTGTGGTGATCACCTTCTGGGTGAAATTTGTAGGGCAAGCGCCTCGCTTGCCGTCGTCGTCGAATCGGCAACCGGAGCGGTTGCCCTACAATCGATCGTAAAGATTCGGGCCCCTGGAGGGCGCTGCCTTCCATCTTGACGGTCGCGCGACGACTGGTGTAGCTTCCGTGCGAGTTCAGCCTGGGTTCGCACCAGGCAGTTCGGAGAGTTTCTCGCGGGCGTAGCATAGTGGTAATGCGCCAGCCTTCCAAGCTGGTGAGGTGGGTTCGATTCCCATCGCCCGCTCCAACCTTCGCTCGGAGCCCTTGCGCAGAGCGATGGCGGGCATGATTTTCAGAGCTACGGCTCGGCACGCCGATTTCAGGCGTAGCGTGGAGAGGTACCGAAGTGGCCAAACGGGGCAGACTGTAAATCTGCTGGCTTATGCCTTCGAAGGTTCGAATCCTTCCCTCTCCACCATTTTCGCCCGCAAGGGCTTACACAATCCAACCAATCACAGCCCACGACAGGCCACGGGACGAAATATACCCGAACGTATACCCGGACACCGTTTTCGCGGGCGGTGTCCGGCACGCGAGAAGGCCACCACAACCCACAGCCGCACGATTGCGCCGAGCAGGCAGGTGAACGGCGGCGGGCGACGGCCCGCTTGGAGGCGGTGGATTCGGAATTCTGAAGAACCATTCCCATCGTGCCCTAAGAGCTTCTGTACGGGGCAAGTCCCAAGTTGGTCAATGCCAGCCAGATACGGTGCGCGAGGGGAGCGGAATTCTACACACAGCGTGGCCGCATTTTTGCGGGCTTTGGACGGTTCGGGACTAAGCGCAATGCGGTGCGTGCTGTAGCAAAATGTACTCGCAATCGGCTAAAGAGATTCGGCGCTGTCGGGGTGTGAAAGCTGATGGCACACCGTGCCGCGCTTGGAGCGTGTGGGGGGATTCTCGCTGTGTTCGTCATGGTGGGCACTCCGACATTCCGCCACGACGCGACGCCTACGGTTTCCACCGTAGCCGCGCACCCGCTTGCCGCTGTTGCGCCTACGCTTGGCCGCACCGAATCGGCGGCGGGCTGTGCAATTGGCCGTCAGAGATTCCGCTTGGCAAACATCCCACGCCACCGAGCACGCATAAGGAGCGCATCCGCACCAAATGGATTCTGGCGTTTGCACGAGCCACGGGATACCGTCGAATTGGAACTTGAACCGGCTCGATCACCTGTAATCGCAAACGAAACTGAGACAGAGTTTGTCAACGCCTCTGTCGGGCGTGCCGAAAAGGGATTGCGCACAGTCAAGCGGCTGGACTAGGATTGCCGGCGGAGAAGCCCATCATGGACATCACCTTCGACTGCGATTCGTGCGGACAAAACATCGTGATCGACGAAGCCGCAGCGGGACAACTTGTTGACTGCCCGAAATGCGCGGCAACCCTTGAGGTGCCCTTCAAGCCCCAACCTTTGGACACAGCCCCTCTGAGAAAGAAGCTCTGTCCTGACTGCGGGCATATGCTTCCTGCGAATGCTATTGCTTGTGATTGCGGATGGGATTCCTCCAAACCGCCCCGTCAGATGATGGAATCTTCTCCACCACCGGACAAACAGTGCCCGTATTGCGCGGAGACGATCAAGGCACAGGCGATAGTGTGCCGATACTGTGGCCGTGACGTGCCCGAGACGGCGGAAGCAGAGCGCGCGAGAAAAGCTCAGACGAGACAGGATACAACACTATCAGACGATCCCGCGTGGGTTGCCGATTTGAACAGGATGAACACCCCTGCCCGAAGGACTCAACGCGCCCGCACCATTACCGATCAGACACAGAGCGGTAATCCGCCGTCCTTTGGCGTCGTTGTGATTTTTACAGTCCTTTTTCCAATTGTTGGTCTGATTGCTGGTATCGTTTGGCTCTGCAATCCGAGGTATCGAGGCTCAGGCGGCGCGATGCTCGCTATCGCCCTAGTGCTCTTTGTTATCTACAGCGCATTATTCATGTTGGCTGGGTGTTGACCGCGTTTTTCAGAAACGAGTAAAAAACTATGGACATTCTTTTTAGTTGCCACAAGTGCGGGCAAAGCATCCTGGTCGACGAAGCTGGCGCTGGACTCGCCATCGAGTGCCCAAAGTGCCGCCAGTCTCTTACAGTGCCATCCCAGGAGCCACTTCCGAAGCCTGCCAAATCTGCAACGGCGCGAGTCGTGGCCAGTCCTTCAGATACGAAGCAATGCCCGTTTTGCGCTGAGACGATAAAGAGGGAAGCGAAGGTTTGTAGGTTTTGCAGCTTTGACCTTGTAACCGGCAAACCGGCGGGAATTGCTGTGGGAAGTCAGGAGCGGGGAAAGAGGCATTTTGGCGGAGTCTTTGTGCTTCTTCTGATAGTTGCGCTAATAGTTGGTGTTTGCGTCGGCTATATGGCGAAAAGTCAAGAAAGTACTGGCTCTAGATTCCTTTCTGCACGATCACCGAGTGCTTTCAAAGTCGCGGCAAAAGCGGTGATGGATGAAATTCACCATTTGGAGTCTGGTCTTAGTGTTGGAATCAGTTCTGAAGCATACGGCGAAAAACTGACCACACTGGCTGCAAAGGTGGGGGATCTAAAACGTGTGGGAGCAGAAACTGGCGTCCTACAATCCGAACCTGATGCCCGTGAGCTTTGTGAAATAGTGAGCGGTATCTTAGCCGACCACGTAACGGCTAAAAATAGTATGGACGGTCTTACGCGAGCCCAGGTACATGACATACTGCAGACGTATGTCCAACCCTTGTGGACGAAAGACTCAAAGCTGACCAAAGATGCGGATAAGTTGTATTCAAGACTGAAGTAGCGGCAGCGGGCGACGGCCTGCTTGGGGCTGGGCGTGCCTATTCACGCCCGGCTCACCGCTTCGCTGGAATAGGACGGCGAGACACGAAGCGACAAACCAAAGAAGTAACCGAGCGGCAAGCGCGTAAAAACCCGAAGCTGGCCGCTGAATGCCTTGCCGCGTCCAAGGGCTTTGATGACAACGGCAATGTCATCCCGACCACGGGCTTTGACGAACTAAGCGCCGAGCTTGCCCAACTTAGAGTTGACGCCACTGTCTTCCACGCGGCGAAGCCGAAAAAGAAACTGGCGATGTTAAGGCGGGCTGGCCTCAGCAAAGACGAAGCCGCTGAATTGATTGCCAGCAACCGCAAGCCCACCCCACGACAAAGACACCGGCAGCTTGCAGAATGGCAGAAGCGAAAACAGCAAGTCGAAACGTGGTTGAAAGAGCAGGGTCTTTCCAAGCGTGATCATGTGCTTGTGGTGAGGCGTGTGTTTGACAAGGCCAGCGTCCGCCAGCTTGAACACGAGACCGGCTGGAAGAAGACTTGGATCGCGAAGAAACTGAAAAGCCCCACAATCAAACGCTGCATCGAGCAGTTGGAAATGGAAAAACCATTACCTTCGCCGAAGCCGCCCGAACTGCTGCCAGTACCCAAGTTTCTTGATGAAGCGGGCATCTTGCCGGAATGGCAACAGGCCAATAATCCGCTTCACCGCTTGATGGAATGGGCGGCGCGAGAGCTTGACCGGCAGGCACTATCCTATCTTGAAGTCACGCGACTTGCCCGGAACGTGACGCGCGAATCGTTTTGGGATAACGAAAAGGTCACCGGCGGGCTACGGATGCTGCGCGAACAACCGGAGAGGGTGGCGAATTTTCCGCGAGGCATTATGAACTACATTCGCGCCTATCCCGCGTTGCTTTTGTTGCCGGAAGGAAAGGTGTTGCTTCGTGGATTGGTTGATGTGTTGGAGGAAGCAAGATTCGGAACGTCGAGGCGGCGAGTTAGAGCCTTGATGCCGGAAGGCTCACGGAAAGCAAGAGCGAAGGCGGCGCAAGATGCATTGGCTTGGCTGGCGCGAGGCAATCGCGGCGAGAAACTAGATTACCGGCTGGATGAGATTATGATGTACCTGAAGCTTCGCGTCACACAGTTGCAAGCCGAATACAAGGCGACTGTCAACATGCCAACCACTGCGATGCGCCGCGAGAAACTGCGTAAAGATCACCGTGAAGAATTGGAAAAACTCACGGAGAGGGAGTTGCAGAACCTTTTCAACGATGAGTCGGTGAAAGTTGCCGCTCGCCTTGCTGAAAAAGCTACCGGGTTGAGCGAAGAAACTTTTCTTCGTGCCCAACGGGATTATGAGCGGTGCTGGGCTGCGGAAAAGCAACGGAAGGCCGAAGCTGATCGTATCGTGGCGGAATCATTTCGCCGGCGACTTGGCAAGTCCGCGCCAAAATCCAAGGATTGCGCTTCCTGAATCAGTGCTGACGCACCGCGATTACAGCACCAAGTCGGCGTGCGCCTTCAAGTCTCGCCTGACGCGATGCCCCATGTGATCGAGAAACACGCGCCCGCCTTCGCGGCGGGCGAACTTGAACGCCGGCACTAGATCGCTGTCACCGGTGACGACAACGACGGTGTCCACACCAAAACCGCAAACGCCCGGTTTACGGCAAGCAGTGGACAGTCTCGCCTACTCTTGAGGGCAGAAATGCCGAGACCAAGAGGCAGACTGAAAAACAACGAAGTGGGCGTGGCGGAGTGCTGCGGGCGGCTTAGAATCCAACCTGCATCGGGCGCAAATCCCGACACGTCCACTCCGCCACCGGCAAAACCCTATCACCATGCCGGTGGAAAAGCCAGACCCAAAGTGAGGCAAACGACTGAGAGGCAAATATGGAAACAGCCGGGGAAAGATTACTGATAACACGGCGGCGGCGCGGGCTTCCCGCATGGAAACTGGCGGCGACTGCGGAGATTGACCCCACAACGTACAGCCGCATCGAGCGCGGGGAACGAGAAGCGACGTTTGAGCAGAAGATGGCACTGGCGCGGGCGCTGGGCGTTGAACCTGAAACGATTTTCTCACGGGTGACGCCATGACTGCCGACGCGATTGCAGCAACGGCGGCGCGAGGCCACCCGGCGCAACAGAACACCGCACCACAACCGGAACGACTTTTCACGCTGGCGCAAATTGCGGCGGCGGGCGGCTTCAGCCGGTCCACGTTGTACCGTTTGCGACACGGCGGCGGGCTTCGCACGATCACCGTAGGCGGTGTGACCCGCGTCCGGGAATCTGATTGGCGGGCGTTTTTGGAAAAACACGCGGCGACGATGCCGGAGGGCGCGGCGCTATGAGCGTTGATCTTGCCCACCTACCCGCCCGCACACGGGCATTTTTGGAACGCGGCGCACTGGAAGGCGAGCGGAACCAGGAGGCGCACTACGCCGCCCAGCAATTGCGCGACGCGGGCGTTCCTGAAGCTGAAGCTGTGCGGCTGATACAAGACGGCGCGGCATACTGCGGACTGCCCGCGAGTGAAGCGCGGGGCGCTGTGAAGTCTGCCTTTAAGCGCACCGCCCGCGAGCCAATCCAAAAGCGCAGCGGCGACGGGAACGACCCGCTTTCGCGCCCAGCAAGCCCGCCAGTATGCCAAGAGCGAGCGGCGGCCAAGATGATGCGAGCGGACAAGGAAACGCCCGACCAAAGCGAAACCTGGCGCGGTTGTGTGGCGGCGTTCAACGACGATCACGCGGCGAAGTTGGCGACGTGGCGCGGCTACTCGCCGGAGTTTGTCGGCTGGCTTCGTGAGCGGAAATTGATCGGGCTGCACAAGGGGCTTTGGGCTGTTCCTGTTCACGGCGATGGCGGCAAGGTGTTGGCGATTCATTACCGGATCCCACCGAAGTCCGAAGGGGAGCGGGCGCGGTGGGCGTACTGGCCGGAAGGCGTCTGCGTGCGGTTGCTTGTGATTGGTGACACGGCGCGGGCGGAATTCGTGGCGGTGTTTGAATCGCAGTGGGATTTACTGGCCGTGGCGGACAAGCTGGGCGTCCACAAAGGCGGGGTGCCCGGCTGGGCTTTCGTGGCGACACGGGGCGCGGACAATGGCAAGTTGCTGGCCGGTGTTTTGCCAAAAGCGGCGACAGTGTTGGCTTTCGCCCAAAACGACACACCGGGCCGGAAGTGGTTGCAATCGGTTGCCGACTACGCGGGCATAACGGTGAAACCCGTTGTCACGCCAGAGGCGCACAAAGACGCGGCGGATTGGTGCAAGGCGGGGGCGACTGTGGCGGACTTGGACGGGGCGACAAGCGCGGCGGTGATCGTGCAACCGACGACGGAAACCCGGGCGGACGCAGCCCCGGCACCACTGAGCGCGGCGATTGTCACCAGTGCGGAGCTTGCGGCGCTGGCCGTGGTGCCACGGCGGTTTATCGTGCGCCCGTTTTTCCGTGAGGGCGACTTGGGTTTCATCTACGCCAAGCGCGGCGACGGCAAGACGTGGCTGGCGATGCTATTGGCAAAAGCAGCGGCGACCGGCGGCGCTGCCGGGCCGTGGCACGCGGAAGGTGTCTGGCCGGTTCTGTACGTTGACGGAGAAATGCCTGCTGAGGAATCCAAGCGGCGCGATTCGATCTTGTGCGGGGCGTCGGAAAATCTCGCGTGGCTTCACCACGAAATTTTCTTTGACCGCACTGGCAAGACGCTGAATCTCACCAACCCGGCCACGCAAGCGGAGTTGACCGCGTTGTTGGTGAAGCGTGCTTTTAAGATGCTGGTACTGGACAACCTGAGTTGCCTTTTCACGGGCGTCAAAGAAAACGACGCGGACGCATGGGAACTGGTGTTGCCGTGGTTGTTGGAATTGCGGCGACGAAAGATTGCCATTGTGATCGTGGCGCACGCCGGGCGCAACGGGCTAATGCGCGGCACGTCCCGGCGCGAAGATGCCGCGTTCTGGGTGTTGAAGTTGGAACGCCAAGACAGCGACGATCCGCTATTCCGTGGGCTTCGATTCACGAGTCTATTCACGAAAAACCGCAACGCCCTTGAAGATGATTGCCCGCCACTAGAATGGACAGTGGTGGCGGACGGTGACGGCCCGGCGACAGTGACCGCCAAGACAATCAGTGGCGTCGAGTTGCTGGTGTCATGGGTGCGTGCCGGGCTGGACAGCGCAACGGACATTGCGGCGGAAATGGGAATCAGCAAAGGCCAAGTGTCCAAGCTGGCAAAGAGAGCCGAGCGGCTGGGGTTGCTGGTGATCGAGGCGCGGCACTACCGGCCAACGGCGGACGCTTGACGGTCTACGTTTCCAATGGGAAACGGTATGGCGCGGAAACTGGAAACGAGCGGGAAACAAGAATGGAAACGAGCCGAAAGACCTTGCGAGATTCTTCGGCAAAAGCGGAAACGAGGCGGAAACGGGTTTTCGGAAAACCGTTGGAAACGAAGCCCCGAAAATCGCTTTTCGTTTCCAAGCCCTCAGTACCCCAAAAAAGAGCTTGCGTATAGTGTGTAAAGTGTTACGTTATCAGCGAGGGGAAAAACACGAATGACGAAACCAACGAAAAGCAAAGCAGGCCCGGTGGTGCGGTTTTCCGTTTCGCTTGTACCCGAAGTGGCGGCGAAGCTGGACGCCTACTGCCAGAAACGCGGTTGCCCGAAAAGCTGGGCAATCGAAAAACTGATAACCCGTTACCTGGAGAAAATGCCATGAGCGCGACCGGCTTTGAACGAATTGCCGACGGCTTGTATCGGCGCGGCGCGCTGATTTATGTTCGCGTGCGGGAGAAGGGCAAACGCTCTTGGCGCGGAACCGGCACCAACGACTTGACCACCGCCCGCAAGCTGTTGAAGAAGTGGCGAGAGGAACAAGTGTTACAGGCGCACGGCATCGAGACACAAGAGGCGGCGTTGAACCGCAACCGGCTGACCGTGGCGAAGGTGTTGAAGGCATATGCAACGGCAGGATGTCCGACGAAGAAAATGCAGTCGAAGTCACCGGCCACGGTGCGAAACGAACTGAAGGCATTGAACCCGGTGCGCCGCTACTTTAGCGACCGGGCGGCGGTGACGTTGAAGCTGGCCGATTGCGACGAATACCGGGCGTGGCGCAACAAGGGCGGCTACAAGATCACCCGCAAGCGCAAGGATGGCGAGGAAACCACTTTCAGCACACGCGGCGGCGACAGGGGCGTTGACTTGGAATTGACCACCCTGAGCAATGCCTTGACGCTGGCCGTGCGCCGTGGCGAATTGAAGGCTAACCCGCTGACAGGCCGGACGGCTTACACCGTGGCCGACACCGTACGCCACTGCCGCGAGGTTGCCCCGACGCCCGAAGGCTTGGCGAAGATCACCGGCTGGCTACGCAACACCCGCGAGCCTGCGGTTGCCGACCTTGTGGCGTTTCTGGCCTATAGCGGCTTGCGGATTGGCGAGGCGTTGCCTTTGACGTGGGAAACGGTGAATCTTGACGAAGGGCTTGTGAACGTGAGGCGAGAGAAGCGCGGCTGCAATCCGTGGGTTGCGATCACGCCCGACTTGGAAACGCTGTTGCGTGCCATGCAAGGGCGTGCCACAAGCGGGTTGCTATTTCCTTCACCCCACGACCCCAGCAAGCCCCGTGAGCAAGCGAGAGTGAACCGGCGGCTTGCTGCGGCGTGCAAGGGCCTGGAACTGCCGCACGTCACCCCGCACGGGTTGCGCTCCTACTTTGTCACGCAAGCGCGGCAGAGCGGGCTTACAGACGCGGAAATCGCCATGCTGATAGGCGACAAGACCGGACCGTCGATCATCGCCACGACTTACGGCGACTTGCGCGACGATCACTTGCTGGCGCAAGCGCGGCGCGTTCGCCATACGATTGCACCGAGCGGCGAGGCGGATTCCGGTATACCCGTTTGTATACCCGCGTGCCCCCAAGAGTCACCCCAAACCGACAAGGCCCGTGTAGTGTCCAAAGTGGTGTAAGATGCAGGCCAGTGGACAGATAACAACCCGACACGGCACGCCGAGACACGCGGCGGCGATTCCTGTAAATCTGCTGGCTTATGCCTTCATAGGTTCGAATCCTATCCTCTCCACCACTTTCCCCCGCTTCGTTCCGTGGCTTTTCCAATTCTCCACCGACGAAACGTTGAATCGCCGTTGCAAAAGCACCCGATGTGGGACAAATTGCAGGGATGAAGTTTGCTTCGGCTATCACAACGAAAACCGACTGGACGGAGGCGGTGGAGGACCTGACACGCCAGGTCCGACTCGATCTCCGTGGCAAGTCGGTGGGTTTGGGATTGGTGTTCGTTCATCCGGAATATGTTCCCCAGATCGAGAACCTGCTCGGAGCCTTGCGACAGGGACTGGGGGTGCGGCACCTGATCGGTTGCACGGGCCTCGGCATCATCGGTGTCGAACAGGAAATCGAACAATGCCCGGCGGTGTCATTTCTGGCTGCCGAATTGCCCGAAGTGGAAATCAAGCCTTTCCATGTCGGCGAGGCGGACCTGGAGGAATCCAGCGGTCCCGAATACTGGCAATTCCGATTGGAAGTTGCGCCCGCAGAGAACCCCAACCTGCTTTTGTTGGCTGATCCGTTCAGCATCCAGACCGTGCAACTGGTGGAGGAGCTTTCGGAAGCCTATCCCGGCGCGCCGCTGCTTGGCGGCTTGGCCAGCGGCGGCGAGCAGCCCGGGGAAAACCGATTGTTTCTGGATGAGCAAATCCTGGACGAAGGCGCCGTGGGCGTCTGCCTGAGTGGAAATGTCCGGCTGCAGACGATTGTGTCGCAGGGCTGCAAACCGATCGGCCAGCCGTTCACCATCACGCGGGCGGAGAAAAACATGCTTTTCGAACTCGGCGGGAAACCGCCGGTGACCGTGCTGCAGGAATTACTCACGGAATTGCCAAAGACTGACCAGCAGTTGGCGCGCACGGCCTTGTTTCTGGGACGCGTCATCAACGAGTACAAAGAGGACTTCGAGCGCGGCGATTTTTTGATTCGCAACCTGCTCGGTCATGATCCCCAGTCCGGCGCTTTGGCGGTCGGCGATTGGATCCGGACCGGCCAGACCGTCCAGTTCCAGGTCAGAGACGGACGCAGCGCGGACGAAGACCTGCGGTTTCTACTGGCGCAGCAACAACCGCGCTTCGCGACAAGCCCTCCTCAGGGCATTGTGCTGTTCAGTTGCCTGGGACGCGGTGAAGGCATGTACGGCTCGCCGCACCACGACATCCAGACACTGCATGAGTACCTGGGTCGGGTCCCGACCGCGGGGTTCTTCTGCAATGGTGAGATCGGTCCCGTGGGAGAACGCGCGTTTGTCCATGGCTTTACGAGCGTGGTCGGGCTGTTTACGGAACCGGCGGAAGCCGACACAAAAGGAAAATGATCCCGAGTCCGCCTGGATCTGGCCGTAGCGTTTACGGAACACCACTCGCCGGCGATCAGGAGGCCTGGGCCAAAGCATCTCTGACGGCGATGACGAATTCCTGCTGATTGATCGGGTGTGTGAGGTAGCTTTGCGCGCCATCACTCAATGCCTGGGCGTACCCGGACCAATCTCCGTCTCGTGTGACGACAACGACGGGAAGATTCATCCGTTGGGAACGAGCCTGGCGCAAGAGACGCAGACCCGTGCGGCCGCGCATCGCTTCTTCAATGATCACCAAGTGGAATTGCCCGGCCCATTGCTCGACGCTCGCCAGCGCTTCGTCGGCATCGGACATCGTCGATACCTCATAGCCGCACGGGCGCAAGGCGTCGCCAATCTGCTGTTGGACCTCCGGACAGTCCTCGATCAGCAAAACCCGGGGCTTTAGCTTCTGAATTCCCCCTTTTTCCATCACGCTCTCCAACGAGCAAAGTAACGGGGACGACGGTGGAAGTCAACTGTTTGAGGAGTCCAGGTCTGCGGAATCGGTGTTTGCGAAATCGGAAAGCAACTGGGCCACTTCCGAACGATACGAATGAAACGGATCTCCCATGGCCAGCGGCTGATGGTTCCCCGGATCGATCGAGTCCCAGTTGATGACGTAATCGGACGATTGATCGCGAAGGTATCGCACGGCGATGCCGCGCGCCTGTGCGCGGGTGTTGGACGGCGGATTGGCTGCACTGAACCGCACCCGCTCGGGGCTGATGAGATGTTGCAGTCGTCCTTCTTCTGCGAGCGCGAAATACAACCCGCGCCGCGCATCGAGATTGTGATACTCAAGATCGAGGGACTGCAACCAGGGATCATCCCAACCGATTCCCTCCTCCTCGACGAACGTCTGGAGCAGCCACTTCTTCGCCACCCAGTCGATCTTGCCGACCATCGACATCGGATCCTGCTCCAACCCGTCGAGCACGGATTGCCATTCCCGGATCACCCAGTCGCTTTCCTCTTCCTGACCCGCCAGGTAATGTTGCGCGAGCCCCAGAAACGCGCGCTGGATCTCCAGCGCGGTCCGGGTCTGGCCGTTCTCCAGCCGCACCACCCAGCGGTAAACCGGGTCGCGCGACACTTCCCGTGTGGACCGGACCGGGTCCATCAACCCGACCCGCTTCGGGAGGATGCCTTCCTCCAGCAAATCCAACACCAGCGAGGTCGTACCGGCTTTCAACGCCGTGGCGTACTCGTTCATGTTCGAATCGCCGATCAGCAGATGAAGACGGCGATACTTCCGGTAGTCGGCGAGGGGCTCGTCGCGGGCGTTGATGATCGCCCGATTGAATTGGACCCACTGATAAATGTCGTTGACGATGTGATCGGCTCGCTGGGAGATTTGGAAAAGCACGGGCTGATCCAATCGGTGCTGATCGAATTCGAGCGCCAACGGGTTGGCTTGTCCCACGCGGCCGGCGCCGGTGAAAATCTGCCGGGTCGCCAGAAACGACAGCAGAGCTGAAAGCACCTGGGGCGTGAATTGCGCGCTGCGTTTCATGAGATAGTTCTCATGGCAACCGAACGTGGCACCGGTATGATGATCGACATTGTTCTTCACAAACGAGACGCGGTCGGTGACGCCGAGGCCCTCCAGCGCGCTTTGCAGCAGGTAATCGCCCGCCCGGTCAAAGGCCACCACGTCGCGCAGACTCAGGCACTCGGGCGTCGAGTACTCGATATGGCCCATGTCGAGATACAGCCGCCCGCCATTGAGCAAGAAACCGCCGTTGCCCGGCGGTTCCTCATAATCGCGATAATGGCGGTCGATCGCCCCGACGTGCGTGGATCGGAAGAGGTGATTTTTGACGCGGATCGGAAAAGCGTCCGGTCCGCCCTGACGATCATCCCCGTTGACCAGACAGCCGTACTCGGTCTCCAACCCGACAATGCGATTCATAAATCTTTCAGCGCCGGTCGCAATTCCTTTTCGTCCACGAGACGGAATTTGGACGACAGGGGCCGTCGCCGTTCGAGCACCGCGGCTTCGATATGCCGGGTCTTGAGCCGTTCCTTCAGGATCCGAACGACATCGACCTTTTCGCCAGCGGCCTCCTCGCCTTCAGGCTGGTCGCTGCGCTCGGCGGCTTCCATGCCGATCGCCCATGCTTGCGCGGCCAATTGCAGCGCTTTTTCGAACGAGCACCGGGTATCGCCGTTGTGGTCGGTAAGAAACTGCCGCATCTGCCGCTCGGCTTCATCGGTGCCGGCCGCCACCTCAAAGCACTCCTTTGCCTCGGTTTCTGCCTGTCCCATCGAGCCGTCGTAATCCAACTTCACAACGGAATCGTGATCGGGATCATTTCCCAGTTCCGCCAGCAACATCTTCACGATGTAGGGCGGACCGTACACCTGCTCGAACGCGCCTTTCAACGCCGGACTCATCCCAAAGCTGACCAGACGCCGCAGGGAGACATCGTTGACCGCCCGGTTAAACCCTTCCACGTGCGCGAGGTCGATCGCCACCAGCCGCATGCGCTCGATGTCAGCAGGATGTCCGAGCGCGGCAAACCCGATGCGGTCGTAGATCTCGAAAACCTTCCGTGTCTTGTGGCTGACGGTCAGCAACAACAGTCCGTCGGCATACTTCAACAATACGATCGGGCTGCCCCGGCGCAATTGGTCCTCGATATACTCGCGCCGATTCGCAATCGCTTCGACCCAACGATAGGGTTCTTCAATCATGATGTTCGTCTCATGGAACGAGGCTCGCCCGGTCACGCTTCGCTGCGATAGACCCTGGCCAGTTCCGTCTCCCCGATTTCGTGAATGCCATCCCGGGTGATGGTGCGGACGATCGGAACGATGTTGGATTTCGGGTTGTAACCGCTGGTAGCCGTGTCGGTGTCGGCTGCCGTATTGAGCAACCGCAAAGCCGTGACGACGGCTTCGGATTCGTTGTATTTGGCGAGCGGTTTTTCGCCCCAGGTATTGAGGTAATGCAGGACGCTGCGCACCGCCAGCGAACCCGAGCCGCTGGCCGCGTAATCAACGCCCTCAAACTGGGCGCCGAGTGCGTCGTAGAAGTACACCTTGCCACCCTCCTCCGTCCCATCCGCGCGCTCGTATGTGGCAAAAATCGGGACGACCATGCCAACACCCTGCAGGGTCAGCGGGAGATTCTCCTTGAGCAGCTTCGATAGCGACCGCACCTTGCCCGCCGTGCTCATCTCCTGGAGCTGGCTGCGCTGGTAATACTTGAAACTATGCTCGAGCACGCGCGCCATCTCGAACGCAACCGCGGGAACTCCCGCAATGGCGACGATCGAGGAGGAATCGATATCGATCAATTTCTCCGCGCGGTCGTACATCACCAGATTGCCGGCCGTCGCCCGACGGTCGCCCGCGACCAGAACGCCGTCCTTGTATTTGAGGGCAAGGACCGTCGTGCCTTCGGTGGCGATGGCGCCCGGGTGCATCGCCCCGGCAAATTGCGCCGCCGCGGCGGCCAGGCGCGGCACGGTCTCGTAGCCGTGCGCCTTCAGCACACACAAAAAATCGCCGTCGTGAATAAACTCGGGGACCGCGGTGGTTGGATGATCCATATCGTTCCTGCCCGCCGCAGCGGGAAAGCCTTCACTCTCCGGTGCGTTGGCGGTAACGCTTGGCCTGGTTGGGGTCAACACGCCGCATCTTCTTCAGCAATTCCTTCGTGTCTGGCGCCGTCACATCGGGCCGATGCGGCCCGCCTTCCTCGCCTTCCTTGCGCTCCCAGGGAGCGGGAGACGCAGGACGGTGGATGCGCTCGGGAAATTCTGCATTCATCTTCGGCATCGCGTCACCTCCGCACAAGTTCCAGGTTCCGCAGTAATGTCTCCACATCGGGCGCGTTGTCAATGGCCGCGTTATACCGGCGCACGTCCTCTTCGTCAAAAACATTCAGCAGCCGGATCACGTGTTCGTCCAGGCTGTTGCCAAAGGCGATCTCGTCCCACTGCACCGAGGTCATCTCCCGGGCAAATTTCTCGATGCATTTGCCGCGAAAGTACGCCCGCGTATCGGGCGGAGGCTGGCGGATCGCGTGGCGGATCTCCTCGTCGGTCACGAACCGCTGCATTTTGTTCTCGCGCACCAACTCCGCGTACAATCCCTCCTCGCGACGAACGTTGTGATACTCCAGATCCAGCGATTGCAGCCAGGGATCATGCCAGGCGAGCTTTTCGACCTCCACAAATTGATCCAGCATCCATTTCTTCGCCGCCCAATCGACCCGGTCGCAGCACAACATCGGATCGCGCTCCAAATCATCCAGCACCGCCTGCCAGGCCGCCAGCACCCAGTCGGCGTCCCGGTCCCGGCCCTGCAGCCGCTTTTGCGCGACGGCCAGGTACTCCCGTTGCAGGTCGATGGGCGAAATACTGCGCCCGCCCGCCAGGGGCACCGGCGTCTTTAACGTCGGGTCGCGCGAAATCGCTTTCAGCGACGCAATCGGATCGGCCGGACCGAGGTGCATTGGACAGGCGTCCTCCTCCAAGAGATCGAGCACCAGCGACATCGTGCCCAGCTTGAGCGCGCCGGCCACCTCGCTCATGTTGGCATCGCCCACGATCACGTGGAGGCGACGGTATTTCTGACTGTCGGCATGCGGTTCGTCGCGGGTGTTGATGATCGGACGACGGTTCATGGTGTCGATCGAGACCAGAACGCTGAAGAAATCCGCGCGCTGGCTGATCTGGTAAAGACCTCTTCCGGCGCGCTCCTCGTTTTCAATGCCGACCTTGCCCGCGCCGGCGAAAATCTGCCGCGTGACGAGGAACGGCGTCAACCCACGAATGACCAGCTCGAATGGAATCGAGCGGTCCATCAGATAATTGTCGTGGCAACCGTAGCTGTGGCCGACGAAATCGGTGTTGTTCTTGTAGACCTTGACGATCCCCTTCGGGTTCTTGAGGTTGCGGCGGCGGACGCATTCCTCGACGATGCGCTCGCCGGCTTTGTCCTGCGCGATCATGTCGCGCAGGCACTTGCATTCGGGGGTCGAATACTCGGGATGCGCGTGGTCGTTGTAGAACCGGGCGCCGTTGGAGAGCACCAGGTCGCTCTTGATTTCCTGAAAGCTGAGCTTGCGGTTCAGGTCCTGGACGAAATACTTCGCCTCGTCGAAGTCCTGCATCAGTTCCTCGACCCGAAAGCCGCGCGCGTCCTGATGCGGATCTTCCAGGTCGTAATCCCACTTCATCGCCGAATCCTGGGCGGGCGGCTCGACCTGGGTGTAACTGCGCACCAGCGCGATCGATTCGGACACCACGTCGACCGAGTCCGATCCGTCCACGGTGATCCCGTATTCGGTTTCGATTCCCATGGTGCGTTGCATAAGCTCGTGCCGCGCGGGAGGGGGAAAGAGCCGCCGAGGGGACCTCTTACACCACCGCGCTGACTCCTTTGGCGCGAGCGCCGGTCTGGGGATGGATGGGGGACACCTTGACCACGTTTTCGGGATCGTAATCGAGCAGCTTCAGCCAATCCTCGGTGATATCGGTCGGCGGGAAAATGTCGTTCTCGGCAAATTCCAGGTCGAGGGCGCGCAGCAAATCGGATTCGCCGACGCCTTCCTCCTTCGCCGTCTCGATGTTGCGTTTGATGGCCAGTTCCTTGGCCCGATCCACAATACTGGCGATGATCGCGCCGCTCAGCAGATCGCCGCGATACAGAATGTCTTTGCGTCCGCTGCGCAACTGCACTTCGAGGAACCGGTTCTCCTCGCGGTGCGCGAACAAGGCTTTGATGGTGGCCCCAATCAACGCCTTGACCGTCGCATGACTGTCGCTGTCGTGCGCCTTCAAGGCGGCGGGGTCCAGCGGGAGATCTTCGGTAAGATAGATCCCGAAGATCTCCGTCGCGCCATCGAGGTCGGGGCGATTCACCTTGATTTTGCGATCGATACGGCCCGGGCGCAGAATCGCCGGGTCGATCAGGTCGGCGCGGTTCGACGCCAGAATGATGACCACGTCGTGCAACGATTCGATGCCGTCCATCTCCGAGCAGAACATCGGCACCAGCGTGGACAGGATGTTCGAGTACCGACCGGCCCGTCGCGTGCCGAGGATCGATTCCGCTTCATCGATGAACAGGAACGGCATAAACCCCTGTCGGCGTTTCTCGCGGGCCATGGAAAAAATCTCGCGAACCATCCGCTCTGATTCACCCACCCACATGTTCAGAATCTCCGGGCCTTTCACGTGCATGAAGCATTCCTTCATGTCGTGGCCTGTTTGCTCGCGGAGTTTCCGGGTCAGATTGTACGCGGTCGCCTTGCCAATCAATGTCTTGCCGCAACCCGGCGGGCCGTGGAGCAGGAACCCCTTCGGCTGGGCATAATGAAACCGCTGAAACAATTCGCCGTGCAATATCGGCAACTCGATGGCGTCCTTGATCGCCTGCAACGCGTCCCCCTGGCCGCCGACTTTCGACCAGGGCAGCTCCGGAACGCTTTCCAGATAATACTCGCGCTGTTCCGAGGAGGTGAGCAACTCGACCGCGACCCGAAAGGCGGGGTCGATGCGAATTTCGTCGCCCGATTTCAGTTTGATGTCGAGCAAATCACTCGACCGCTGCAGGACGACCGAGTGCAGGCCGTGTTCCTGTCCGACGCGCAACCGGCCGTCTTTCAACACGTCGGTGATCTTGCCGACCGGCCCGGTCGTATCGTACCCCAGGTCGCCAACCACGACGTACGCTTCGTTGACCAGCACACGCGTGCCGACCTTGAGTGATTTCATGTCCAGACGGGGATCGACGTTGGAATAATAATCGTGCCCGCCCACGGCGACGTGGGCGACCTCCTTTTTCGGGATGCCGAGAAAGGTGCCGATCCGGTTGGCAGGCGAAGTGACCTTCTTGATCACCTCGTCCATTTTCTCGATGGCGCTGCGCGCTTCGGAAAGGGTCAGCTCATTTTCCTGGATTTGCTGGCGGAGACGGAAGAGATCAAAACGCGCCGGATCGCCTTCCTGGGTCGATGAAATTAGTTTATCGACAAGTTCCAGTGGAGTGGATTCGGGGTTATTCCCCCATTTGTCGGAGAAACCGTAACCACCCCCCACAGGCGGTTTCTTAAAACCTGAATGATCACTCATGCGACCTTTCCAACTGCTCTGCACGCGATCATGCGGTAGTATAATGCGGTTATCACCGAACTGCAAACCAGCTCCCTGATCTCAGACCGAAATTCGCCGCTGGCGTTCACTCCGAAGTGCATTCGACAATCCATGGTCAATGATTTTGATGCAGACCGGGCTCCGGCAGACTCAAAGATTCGCCGCCAAGAGGCGCAAAAGCATCGCCCATCAGACCGGAATTGGATGAGACGGCGCCTACGAACGCGGCAAGAAGCAACGTTCCCCACCCCTGCGAGCGAGGCGGCTTTACTGAGGCGCCGATTGTGATACGCTGCACCGAATGCTCGCCACCTTGAAACAACGATTCCGCGATGTTTGGAACAAACTGGCGCATATTCGCGCCACCCCTCACGAAATCGCGGCGGGGTTCGCGCTGGGCGTCTTCGTGAGCTTTCTGCCCATCATTCCACTGCGGACGCTTGTGGCCATCGCACTGGCCTGGTTGCTCCGCCAAAATGTTGCAGCCGCGTTCGTCGGCAAGAGCATTACCCTGCTGTATTGGCCAGCCCTGCCCTTCCTCTGGACCGCTGAGTACCGCCTCGGCGTCCTCATTAGCCCGGTCGAGAAACCGCTGGTGTTTGACCGTGCCCATCTCGGAGAGGCTTTTCACATGGGCTGGGACGTGTTTGCCGCCACCTTCATCGGTGGAGTGCTCATCGGTGTCCCCGTCGCGCTGCTCAGCTACATCATCATGTGGAAACTGGCGCGAAGATGGAAGCTGCGCCGCCCCGATCCGTCCCTGTAGCCGTCTGTCTCGGCCCGCCTGCGTGGCCGACCCAGGCTGCGCCGTAGGCTTCGCCGAGGCGAGAGCCTCTCCGCCATGGCGAAGGACCCGCCTTTTAATATGCCAAATTGGCCCCAAAATCCGGTGTCTGGCCTGCCTTCACCAGTGTGGCCCACTCGTCCAATTTGTCCCCGCCCATCTTCCAAAACTTCCCGCATTGCTGGAAGTACTCCAGCACCGCGTTGGTTTCCCCCTTCTCCAGCAAATCCTTCGCCAGCGACATGTTCGGGCCAAATGAATTGAGCTGCGGCGACCCCGGCGTCTTGCCGGCTTCCAGCAGGTATTTCTTGGCCTCATCCACCTTTCCGTCGCGCAACGCGATCCGCCCCAGCACGATGTTCCCGTGCTGAATCGCGTTCCCGTAATTCCAATCTCCCTTCCTGCTCGGCGCCTGCCGCAACAATTCCGTGGCGTACGTCCGCGCCTTTTCCATGTCACCGGCGGAAAACGCCATTTTCGCAAGATCAACCAGCTTATAAAACTCCGGCGCCGGGGCTCCGGTTTGGGTTTGGGCCTTCTCGAATTCCGCCAACGCCTTCGCCGCGCTGTTCGTTCCCGGCTGCGACTGCGCTGTCAGGGCATAAAGGTGCCCCAACTGTTCCGACCAACGCGGATTCTGCGGCTCGATGGCCTGCGCCTTCTTCAACAAATCCTCGGCAGTCGCCCTGTCGAACAGGAGGAAATAGGCCGCCGCATTTCCAAGAATCACGGGATCCTGCGGATGGCTCTCCACCTGTTTCAGCCAGAGGGCCTTCCCTTGCTCATACGCCGAAGGGTCAAGTACACGATTGAACGATAGTTCCGGGCCGTTCACCGGGAATTCCGGGTGATGCTCGATCATCCAAAGAACATGCTTTTGCCGCGCCTCCCGCGCGGAGGCCGACTTAGACTGCCTAAAGTAGTAAGTCAGCAAAGCGCGCCGCGCGGAAAGGTCCTCAGGGTTTTCAGCCAATTTCGCTTCCAACGCGGCCGCGTCCTGGGCGGTGAGCGTCATTCCTTTCATGTCGGGGCTCTTGCTCACGGCTTGATCCACCGGCGGATCCGACGGGGTTGCCGACTGCGCTGCGCTCCGAAATGCCATGGGTACCACCACCAGCGCCAGCAGCAGCACCGCCGCCAATCCCCGCACTCCAATCCGTGCCGTCCGCGGCAATGGCCGATTGACCATATGCAGAATCCGCTGCGTCAATCCGCGCCCAGGCTCCAGGATACCCACCAACCCGATCGCCGCCATCGGCCGCCCCAAACCCAGTTTCGCCACGTGCAGCAACGTGGACGGATAGGTTTCCGCCTCCTCCCGCATCTCGACCAGCACCATTTCATCTACGGCCTGTTCGCGCACGCGACGGACCTTCGCGTTCGCCAGCCAGAGCAGCGGATGATACCAATACACCAGTTGCAACAGGATCTGCGCGTGGTTGACCCAAAGATCGCCCCGCTTAAAATGCGCCAGTTCGTGCAGCAACACCGACCGCATCTCGGACGTGCCCAGGTTTCCCGCCAGCGCCGGGGGAATCAGAATCACCGGCCGCAACACTCCGCAAATCGCCGGGCTGCCGGTCGCCGCCGCGCAACGAACCGGGATCACCCGCTTGATCCCCAACTGCTGCCGACATGATTCCACCAATTCCCGCACCGCCTCCGGGGCTTCCGTGCTTTGACTGATCACGCCGAGAACCAGCCGGCACCGCCAGAGCACCCAAATCGCCGCGCCCAACGCCACCGCCAGCCAGACCATGAAAACAATCGCCCATCCCGTGAGCGCGGGCGAGGCCGCCCCCAAGGGGGTGGCCGCTGGAACGGTGCGACGGACGCTGTCCGTCGCGCCAACAGGAAATTTCATCGGAGCCGCGGCGGACGCCGACGCTGTGTACCTGACAACCGTCTTTTCGGGAAACCAGTAAGCCACGCCCGTCGGCAACGCCAGCGAGGGCGGCAGCACCAATTTCACCAGCGCCAGCATCCAGACGGCGTAACGAATCGTTGCGCGCACCCTGTTGCGCAGCATGAAATCCAGGGCCAGCAACAGCGCGATCAGAACCGCCGACTGCGCCAGCATCGGCAGCGCAAACCCCGTAAACCGGGCTCCCCACGCGTTCATCCATTCCACAAGGGTATTCATGGTTTCGTATTCCTTCGTTTTTCTCGGATGTACTTTTCCAATTCCGCCAGTTCCTCCGCCGTGACGTCACCGGTTTCCAGGAGACACTGCAGCATCGGCGTCAGCGCCCCGTTGAAGGCGTTCTTCAACGCGTAGAGCACCTCGCTTCGCTGCGCCTGTTCCGGAGTGATCGCCGCGCGGTACAAATTCAGATTCCGCATTTTTTCGGTCGTCAACAGCCCCTGCGCCACCATCCGATCCATCAGCGTGCGCACCGTGCTATAGGACCAGTTTCGCGTTTTCTGCAAGGCCTCCTGCACCGACGGGGCTGCGCAGGGTTGCGACTCCCACACGACCTTCATAATGGCCCACTGACCCTGCGACAGTTCAACTTTCTGTTTGGGTGTTTTCATTTACTTGGGTAGATACTGCTCTACATGTGTAGCGAATGCAAGACAAATCTGAAAGAAAATCCAGTCACCTGGAAACAGAGCCGCAGGGGCCTGGTGTTGCTCGCGAAAGCGACCTCCCTGCTGCGGCTCGTCCGCCAACAAGCCTGAGGCGGGCTGAAGGAGAGCTTGCCCCGACCGGCTCGGCTTCACGAGGTCCGTGGGCGCCTCGAACTACGCAGCCCTCACGGTGCCGCAAGTGTCCGGCGAAGTTTCTCCGCGTCGGCTCTCCATTGCGCGCTTTCGAATTGCCGGTCCGGCCACGGGTTTGAATCGAAAACTCTTGCGAGAGCCTGCTTCGCTTCGTCCACGCGTCCGACCGCACGAAGCGCTTCGGCCAGGTAAAGAAAATTCTCGGGATAATCGGGGAACGCTTCCACGGCACGTTGCAGCATTCGCAACCCTTTCCGGGGACTGCCGATACTGGTCGGCGGCGCAGGGGTGCGGAGATACAGAATTCCCAGCACCTGCAGCGGCCCGGCATAATCGTATCGCTCGTCAATCTCGATCGCTTTATTCAGCTCTGGTCCCATTTCTTTGACGGCGTTCAGGCCATACGACCGATCCACATCCGCCAGCAGCCCGACGTTGATCGCATACCAATAATGGCCTTCCACGCGATTCGGATTCAGCTCTCGGGCATGCCGCGCCAGCACGATGCCGCGCTTGGCTGCTGCTTGCCGCAACCCGGGCCTGGTTTCGTTCTCCGCGAGAAACGCCAACGCCTGCGCGGCCTCCCATTGCGCATCGTAATTGTCAGGCAGCACCGAGGCAGCTTGCTCCAGTTTTCTGGCTGCCTTCGCGATCCGCGACACGGTGCGCGGTTGCTCGGCGTACAGCGCCTGGCCCTCTGCGCGCAGTTGGTCCGCCTCGGGAACAGTCAGGGCAAGCGAATGATCGGCCTTCACGCGCACGTTGTCGACGGACCGGCAGCCGCAAACGACCAGCAAGCAAATGCTGAGAGCGGTTGACAAAACTGGGCTGTGCGAAGATTTCCCCAAGCCGTGAAACCTTCGGTCCGACAGCACGACGCGGTCGGCAGACCTGAGACGAACAGGGTGAAGATTCGGTGGCACAGGCGTCCCTGCCTGTGCGGGCGGATTTCGACAGGCACGGAGGCCTGTCCTACCATTGATAACGGTTCCGGTCGCGCCCGGAAGGGCGCTCCTACAATCATTTCCCATAGAACAGACTTTCCGCGTTCGCCAGCCGGTCCTTGTCGATCTCCACGAAAGCTTCCACTCGAATGCTGTCGAGGATCTTTCTGCCGGCGTCGTTCTTGCCCATGTCCTTCAATGTCGACTTGAGTTTCTCCACCTCCACGTTGCCGGCATTGGGCCGAAACAATACGAGGAGATCATGAGGGACTTCATCCGACCGGTAAACCACTTTCAGTTTCGGCCCGAGTTCCTCGTCCTTCTCGAACAGCTTCCAGGCTGCCTCCTCCACCAGCACGGCGTTGGGGGCGTTCGTCGATCCGTCGGCCAAATCGAACATGGCTCCTTCGACGTCGGTAACGGGCTTCCATCGGGTTTCTTCGCCGAGTTTGTTCTTCAGCACAACGCTGAGGAGGTACCGCTGCTCGGCCCCCAGCGTTGTCGCGATGCTCCTGCCCTTCAGGGCAATCGGATCGTCGGAAGCCGACTTCTTTACGACCAAAACGAACTGCTCCGCTGGAATCTTTTGGCGTTGCACTTCCAGCAGCGGCTCGATGCCCAACGCCTGGGCATAAGCGAGATAAAACCCGGGCGTGACGATCCCGATCGGCGGCTTTTTCGTCGTGCAAAACTCCACCGCCTTGGCGGGATCATTCAACACCCGGGGTTCGTAATCGCCCAGGTAATGGGTGAACTCCGCCACGGTAGGACCCGCGGTTTCCTGGGTCGCAAATCTCTCACCCGTCTTGAGGAAAAGAAACGCCACTGCGAGTAGAATGTTCATGCGCGATACTCCATCCAGTTTTTCAGTACGATCCACATTTTTTCGGCAGTAGACAAGCGGATCTTCCCATCCAATACCACAAAACGTCGCCTCTCGATCTTGTCGAGAATACCGCCGTAAATCCCCATCATCACCGCCAACGTGCCGCGACTGTCGGGATCGATCATCCCCAGCAGCGGTTGCGCCTTTTGGTAAAACTCCCGGGCCCGGTCCGTCTCGAACTTCATCAGTTCCAGGAACTGTGGCGTAACGCGCCCGGTCATCAGGTCATTCTCATAGACGCCGAATTGCTCCAAATCTTCACGCGGAAGGTAAACACGGCCGAGTTGCGCGTCCTCCTTCACGTCCCGCAAAATGTTGGTGAGTTGAAAGGCGATCCCGCACGCCTCGGCCGGCACCCTGGCTGCCTCATCCTGGTAACCGAAGATCGGCAGGACAATCAAGCCGACCACGGACGCGACGTGGTAACAGTACTGGTACAACTCGTCGAAGGTCTCATAACGCGCCTTTGTCTGATCCATCTCCGTGCCATCCAATAATTCATGGAAATGCTGCGTTGGGATGCGATAGCGGCGAACCGTATCGGCCAGGGCCGGAAGGATCGGGTCAATCGTGGTGCCGGGGTCCTGCGCATCGGGAGAAACGACCGTATTGCTCAACGCCGCTACCACTTCGGCGCGCCAGCGGCGCAGATCTTCCGTTGCCTGTGCCGGATGGGTGGCGCCATCGGCGATGTCGTCGCTGCGGCGCATAAAGGCGTAGATTGCGCACATGGCCTGGCGCTTCTCGGGCGGCATCACGACGAACGAGTAGTAAAAGTTCCTGGCCGTTCGCCGGGCAATCCGGCAACAGAGATGGTAGGACTCGGCGACGGTTTCGCTCATGAAAGAGTGATTATGGCCGGAGCGGAGGACAGACGCAAGATTGCAGTCGGCCCGGATTTGACCCGGTCTGACGCGGCAGGAGGAAAAGCGGGCAATCCGCTACGGAACGAAACCGCGCAGATGCGTTGCGCCAAAGTTGTCGCGGATTTCGATGACGACGCCTGAGAGTTGGTCGATTCTGACCACGCCATTGGTGAGCAGGCCATCCCCAAGAATCGCTTCGCCCTTGCTTGTATCCCATTTTTCGACAGAAGCGCCATTGACCAGATTCGATGTTGAGTCGCAGGCCTGAGCTGGAAAACCGAAGGAGGGGAGCAGGAAAATGCAATAAGCATTGCCGGCGGAAAGATGCCTGGTGCGCACTTGAAGCTGGGATGTGCCGCGGGCGCCGTTCAATTTGACCAGCACCTGACCCGTGGCGTCGGGGCTGGGTGGGGAACCGGGAAGAACGAGCATGGACCGTCGTGTGTAACTCAACGCCGCAGGGGAAGGAACGAATTGCGGGATGACTGTTTCCAGATACACGTTGGTGGTTGCGTCAGAGATCATCACCACACTGCCGACCAGATTGGTGACATCGTCAACGCCGAGTTGAGCGGGCGCACCGATATTGGTCTTCAGATCCAGCCGCCAGATTCCGTTGGTGCCGGATCCGTCCAGGACATTCACGAAGTTTGTGCCCGACTCGTTTACCAGAAAAACGGCCAGTCCACCCGGCGGATCGCTGGGCGGTGAGGGAAAGATGTTCCGCACATCAATCATGAACTCCTGAATCGCCGCAGTTCGTTTTACCGTCACGGTGCCACGGGCAAGCGGCGCTGGCGCATTCTCAAACCGTTCCAGTGCGATCACGGAGGTAAGGGAGTTCTTGACCGCTGCACCACCGGCGAATAGTGGGTACCCCAGAAAGCAGGCGACAGCAAGAAAGCCAACACTCAGCGCGGCCTGTCCCCTGCGAATTTGATTCCCGTCACGAATTGTTTTCATATCCGGTCTTTCGATTCCTCATGTGCGAGTGCATCGCCACTGGGCGATTCAGCACTGTGCAAGAGCAGGTAGGATGCCATTGCGGGACAGCCAGATCGGCTGCTTTTCGAGATGCCGGCACTACATGGAAGGCCGCGTGAGGGAAACGGGTCGGAACGGTTCGATGTGAATCGTAATCTCTTTGACACGCGGAAGGCGGGATTGGATGGCACCCTTCACGATATGCGCCAACTCGTGCGCCGCCGTCACCGGGAGTGTGCCGTCCACTTCCACATGCATGTCCATGAAGTAGTCGTACCCCAGCTTTCGCGCCAGGCATTTCTCCACGCCCCGAACGCCATCCACACCGAGCGCAATCGCCTTCGCCTTTTGGACAATGTCACTTTGGGGCGCCGCATCCATCAATTCATTCACGGTCGGACGCAGCAATCGATACCCGTTCCAGGCGATGATGCCCGCGGCGAAAATCGCAGCCCAGTCGTCGGCTGATTCATAGGCTTCGCCTCCGACCAGCGCAATGCTGATCCCCAGCGCGGCCGCCGCGGAGGTAAACGCATCGCTGCGGTGATGCCACGCATCCGCGGTCACGGCGCTGCTTTCGATCTGTTCGCCGACCCTTCCCACAAACCGAAACAATCCCTCCTTGATGAGCACGGCCGCAAGCAGAACCAACAACGTGTACGGCGCAGGCACATGGTGCGGGATGAGTATCTCCCTGGCCGACTGGACGGCAATCAACACGGCCGCGCCCAATAACATGATCGCCACCGCCGCCGTCGCCAACGTCTCGGCCCGGCCATGGCCGTACGGATGGGTCGCATCAGGGGGGCGGTGGGCGATCACGAGAGCATGCCAGACGATGAGGGAACTCGCGATGTCGGCAATCGACTCGATGGCGTCGGCGATCAACGCATAGGATTGGCCGAGGATACCGGCCGTCAGCTTCACGCACGCCAAAATCGCGTTGGTGGAAAGCCCCAGCAGGGAGGTCGCAACGCTCTGTTGAAGTCGGCTCCGCTTCACGCTGAACCAAATGGTTTATCGGCGCCAGGCACGCGCCAAGAGGGTCAGAATGGCTTTCTGAACGTGGAGCCGGTTTTCGACCTGTTCGAGAATCGTCTGTTGGTGGGTCTCGAAAACTCCGGCGCTGATTTCCTTGCCGACGTACGCCGGCAGACAATGCATGACGATCGCGCTGCGTTTGGCGCGTTGGAGGACGTTTTCATTGAGCTGGTAGGGCGCCAGCGCTTTCAATCGATCCGATGCTTCGGCCTCCTTGCCCATCGACACCCAGACATCCGTGTAGAGAACATCCGCACCCGTGGCCGCCTCCTGGACATCTTCGCAAACGTGGATCGTTCCTCCGACGCGTTTCACCAGGGATGCCGCTGGTTGAAATTTCCTGGGCGCGCAAACCCATAGATCCATGCCCGTCCGGGCCGCGCCGAAAAGCCAGGAGTTGCAAACGTTGCACGCGCCGTCCCCAAGAAAAACGATTTTCTTGCCCTTCAAACTGCCAAGCTTTTCCCGAATGGTGAACAGGTCCGCCAGAATCTGGCACGGATGCTCGTCATCGGTGAGCGCATTGATAACAGGGACAGTGCCAGCCGCCGCAAACTGATCGACATCGCCCTGCGCGTAGGTGCGAATGACGACCCCATGCAGGTACCGGGACAGCACACGGGCCGTGTCGGCCACCGTCTCGCCCCGGCCCATCTGAATGTCGTTGGTGGAAAGATAGAGTGAGGAACCGCCCAGTTCACGGATTCCAACCTCAAAGCTCACCCGCGTCCGCGTGCTGGCTTTGGTGAAGATGAGCGCCCAGTACTGATTCTTGAGCGGAAGGCTTTTGACCTTCTTGCCGCGATTCGCCTTGAGCCTCTTCGCGAGATTGAAGACCTCCGCGATCTCGGCCCCGCTCAGTTGCTCGACGGTCAGCAAATGTTTCACAAGTGCCTTCCCTCCACGCCGCTCCTTCGAAAACCACCCTGTTCCACCATCGCCAGCCAACGGTTCAACCGCGCCGCAATCTGCTCGGCTGTCTCCTTCATCAACGCCCAGCGCACGGTGATCGTGATTCCCTGGTCGTCGATATCCTCGACGAAAAGGCTGTTCGGCTCCATGTGCTGATTCCAGTTCATCAGAAACTCCTGCGACGGACGGAGTTCCCAGGCGAACCGGAGCCGTTTCTCATTGCTTGTGGCAATCGGCAACACGCGCTCCACCTCCACCGTCTCGATGCATTTCCCCACTTTGCCCGCCATGTTAGCTGCTTCCAAGTTCATTCAATGCCCGTCCCAATTTCCCAATCGCGGCGTCCGCATCATCGCGCGTGATGTTCAGCGGCGGCAGGAACCGCACCACGTGCGTACCCGCCGCGATGCCCAGCAGCCCTTGTCCGGCCAGTAACGGAATCAACCGCTTCGCTTCCACGGCGAATTCCACCCCGATCATCAGGCCCAGTCCGCGCACTTCTTTGATCACGGGAGATCCTTTTGCCAGGTCCCACAACCGGCCGACAAAATACTCGCCGACGTGGCGCGCATTTTCAGCCAACCGATCGCGTTCGATTGTGTCCAAAACGGACAGAGCCACCGCGCAAGCCAGGGGCGTTCCCCCAAACGTCGTGGCATGCGTCCCCGGTCCCAGCACGTCCGCATACGGCGCGCGCACCCAAATCGCGCCAATCGGGAATCCGCCCGCCAATCCTTTCGCCCATGAAATGGCATCGGGCTGCACGTCCGGCGCGATGGATTTGAACCCGCAGAAATTTCCCGTACGCCCCATCCCGCACTGGACCTCGTCGAACATCAGCAGCAACCGGCGCTCGTCGCACAACCGACGCAGCCCACGCAGGAACTCCGGTTTTGCAGGCAAAACGCCGCCCTCTCCCTGGATCGGTTCCAACAGAATGGCCGCCGTTTTCGGTCCGATGGCTTTCGACACGGCATCCAGGTCGTTGAAAGGCACGTGACGGAATCCGTCCACCATCGGCTCGAACCCTTTCTTCACCTTCTCCTGTCCCGTGGCGCTGATGCCGGCCAGCGTCCGTCCATGAAAACTGCCGGTGAACGTCAGAATCTCATAGCGCCCAGCGTCCTTGGAGAGTGAGGCTCCTGCCGAACCGCCACCTTTCTTCGGCTCGCCGGGAGGCTCGCCCTCCAGGCACTTCTCATTCCCAAACTTCCTGGCCAACTTGAACAAGGCTTCATTGGCTTCGCCGCCGCTGTTGCAGAAGAAACACTTGCCCGGAATGCCCACCAGTTCCACGAGCCGCTTGGCCAGCAAGCCTTGCGGCTCGGTGTAATACAGGTTCGAGCAATGGACGAGGATACTCGATTGTTTCGCCAACACTTCGGTCATCGCCGCATGCCCGAGCACGTTGACGGCGATGCCGCCGCCGAAATCGAGATACTCCTTGCCGTCGGCATCCCAGACGCGGACGCCTTTGCCGCGCACAAACACGAGCGGCTGTCGCCCGTACGTTGGCATCACGTACTTGTCGAAAAGAGAAATGGTTTCAGAACCAGTCATTGTGGGCGCATGATGCGAACAGTTGGTTGTGGTTGCAAGAACTTTGCGCGCTGGAATACTGAGAACAGGTCCCTCACCACAGAGACACAGAGAGCACAGAGGGCTGCGCCCTATTTTGCCGTTTCCGATTTCCCTGCGCTCTCGGCAACGGAGGCACTAGGGCACCAGCCGCACCCGATAGAATCGGGCGGGTGCGTTGGTCACGCCGCCGATGTCGAGGTAGTTGGTCGTTGTATCCCCGCTGCCTGAGATGAGAATATTCGCACTGAGGTTTGAGTAACTGCCGCTGAGACTCGATGCGGTTTCCACCATGTTGGTCCTGCCGCCGCCTGCACTCCAAGTCACGCGAATGTTGTCACCTTCTTGCGCAACTGAGATGATACGAAACGCCGAGGCGCTATTGGTCGGATTGGTCCCGGCGAGGTATTCCTGCAGATTGCTCATGCCGTCGCCGTCAGGATCATCGCCAGCGCGAGAGTGGTCCGACTCCAGCCCCGTGGGGTGCCCAAAATACTGTTGCATCCACCAATCGGGCACACCGTCGCCATCGCTGTCAGTACCGAGTTGGGTGTTCTGGACGGGGGCGTAAGAATTGAAGACACCATTGCTGGCCATGTTGCACCATTCGGCCCAGATCCAATTGGCGGAGCGGGTGACGTTGCCGATGCGTACTTCGTCCATCTGACCTTTGAAGTTCGACTCGCCGCCCACGCCGGGCAGGCCAAATCTCAGGCCGCCGCTGACCGAGAGGTTGGGCGTCGCGCTCACTGGATCGGTGTCGACCTGCTGACCGTTGACGTAGGAGGTGATCGTTGCGCCTGCGCCGGGCTGGTAGGCAGTGGCGTAGTGGGCCCAAATGCCGGCATAGCCCGCAATCGAGAATGCGTTTTGGCTCCCATTCCAGAAGCCGAACTGGGCTGAATTGTCCGTGTTGATCATGAAGTGGACATCATTCCAACTGCTCTTTCCGCCAATGTCCAGCAGCCATTGCCGGCCGGGTTGCGCTTCGTAGCGCAGCCAGTAGGAGACGGTCAGCGATGGATTGCCGGCCAATTCCGGCGGGCAGGCGGAGGTGATGGATGCGCTCGTGCCGTCAAAGCTCTGGCAGACGCCGACGATGCCCGGCGCGTTGGCGGTGCCGGCGCTGATGCCGGTGATCGGAGTGGCGGTGGAATCGTGGATGTTCGGCTCGGTCATATGCCAGACCCCGACGTAGCCGTTGGCCCACACGGAGCCGTTGGTGGTGCAGGCGGGCGGAGCGTTGGAGGCAACGTTGCCCCAATAGGCCCAGATCCAGGTATTGCTGTTGAGCGCCGGCACTTCGACCCACACCTGGGACGTGCCGTTGGTGTCCCAACGCTCGACCTCGTAGTTCAACTCGGTCTGTTCATCGGCGGCCGCAAAGCGCAGGTCGCCACCGGTGGCGGAGGCGAAGTCGGCATAGCTGAATCCGCTGAGATTGGCGCCAAGGCTGACCAGAGCCGGGAAGTTGACGAGATCTTCGGAGCGGGTGTAGCCCGAGAAACTGATCCGCATCTTCCTGGCCCAGCCAGCAAAGCGCCCTGTGCCGCCGGACGGATTGACCGCAATCAAGTTGGTCTGCGTGTTGGTGCTGGCTCCCAGCGGACCGCTGGCCATCAGGCTCACCGTATAGGTGCCGGCCGCGTAGGTGTTGGTCACACTCGCAGCGGTGGTGTTGGTGGTTCCATTGCCAAAGTCCCAGAACCGGTTGGTGATCGTGCCGGTCGAAGTATCGGTGAAGATCACCGTCAGCGAGGCCACACCATTGGTCGGGCTGGCGCTGAACAGAGCTATCGGCGCGATTGCGCCGTGACCGATAACCTGGTTGGTCGAGACTCCCCCATCGCTCGTGAACACCACACGGTTGGTGAACCAGCCTTCGACGGACGGCGTGAAACTGACCATCACGTTCGTTGCGCCGAAGCCGGGCAGTGTGAACGGGCTGCCCCGGACCACCGCAAACGGCGCCGTGCTGGTCGCCGTGCCGCTCAACTGTCCGCAACCGGCGTTGGTCACCGTGAAGCTGGTCTGCACCGTCGTGCCGGTGGCCACCGCTTCAAAGTTCCACTCGACCGGACTGACGCCCAACTGGCCCGCCTGCACCGTCAGCGTGGCTGCGGCCGAGTTGGTCGTGCCGCACGCGTTGCTGAATATCGCCCGGTACTGGTGCCCGGTATCTCCCATCCCCGCGCTGAAACTGTAGGTCGCTGTGGTCGCGCCGTTGAGATTGTTCCAACTGCCGCCGCCATCAAGGCTCGCCTGCCATTGCATGCTCGGGGCCGGGCTGCCGGTGGCCGCCGCATTGAAACTGGCCAGCGCCCCGGCGCAGATCGTGAGGTTGGTGGGGGAACTACTCACACTCGGCGCGAAGTTCACCGTCACCATCGCCACACTCGAATTTGCCGGCGGACACACGCCGCTCTGAACCATCGCCCGGAAGTAAGTCGTCGCCGTCAGGGCGCCGGTCGGGTACGGATTGTCCGTCGAGGCGATGTCCGACCATGCCGCGTTGTCCGGCGAGGACTGCCATTTCACAATCGTACCGGTCTGGCTCGCCAACGTGATCGTGGTGCCGATGCCGCTGCATACCGTGCCGGCAGTTGGCGTTGTCGTACCGCCCACCGAGGTCGGATTCACCGTCAGGCTGGCCACCGACGATGTGACACTGCCGCCGCTGTTGCTGATGAGGCACCGGTAGCTGGCGGCGACACTGCTATCCGCCGCGGAGACAGTCAGGTTCGAAGTCGTCACGCCAGTGTAATGGCCGCCGTTGCTGAGGTTGACGCTGTTGGTTTGCCATTGGTAGGTCAGCGGGCCGGTGCCGGTTGCAGCCACCGCAAAGACCGTTGCCGCGCCAGCGCACACATTCGTTGAGAAAGGTTGCTGGGTGACCGTCGGCGGTGAGACGGTAATGGTGGTAATGTTGGTGGCGGCGTTGTTACCAGGATTTGTGTCGGGCTCGCTCGCCGTGACGGTGACCGTGTTGGTCAACGCGCCAACGAGCGTCGGCGTGACGCTGATGGAAACGGTGGCAGTCGTATTGCTGTCGAGTGTGCCGAGGCTGCAGATGATCGTTCCTCCCTGATTCGTGCAGGTGCCCTGGGATGCTGTGGCTGAATTGAACGTCACACCCGCCGGCACGGGATCGGTGACGGTAACGCTGGTTGCCCACGCGGGACCAGAATTGGCGAGGGAGACGTTGTACGTAAGATTGCTGCCAACCAGGACCGGGTTCGGCGATGCGGTCACGGCAACTCTCACGTCGTTGACGGAAGTGAAGCCTTTGATGCAGACATTCATGGTGGAATACAGCGCCGTGGCGTCCGTCCACGAACTGCCGTCGCAACTCAGATAGCTTTGTCCCGCCGAAGCCGTCGCGGCACTGCTGTATCCGGAAATCGCGTATTCGACTGGGATGGGGTAGTTGTAGCCGGTCGTGGTGAACCGCACCACAATCGAGAACTTCTGGCTGGCAGCGAGTTTCACCGGAGTGGGCAAGGCAATCGTGTGGTAGCCGGGTTGCGCAATGGTTCCGCTGGTGCTGCTGGCCAATGTTCCGCTGGTTGGACTGGAGCCAGGACTCAAGTAGATGTAAATGGCGTACGTCGCGTTCACCACCGGCGTGTACAAGCTCACCGCCCGCAACTGCTCTGCGCCCACGGCGGTGAAGACATTGGCCCCCCACCCGGTTGGCGTGCCACAGCCGAACGAATTGACCCACCCCAGCGGATCGTACTGGTAGATGCGCGAGTATTTGGAGGTGGAATCGGGACTCAAGAACACCGAGTTCTCAACCCTACCGACCTGGGTGTCGTAGTATGACATGTAGAAGTAGCCACTCTGGCCCCACGCAGTGCCCCAACTGTTCCGCATGATGAAGGCGCCATTACCCGGTGGAACCGTGCTGAAATTGCTGGCGGCAAAGTTGTCATCCCAACCGACAATGGCAATCTCATGATCTACAGCGTCGGTGCCGTTGTAATAGTACGCGTACGTGCTGGCATTGTAGTAGGCGTCCGAGTACGGCGGCAGATACGCAGCTCCGCCCGTGACCAGGATGGCGGTGTCCACCGCGCCGTAGGTCATCACGGCTTGCTTGATGGTGTCGTTGTCCGTCGCGCTGGTGCGCACTGGAAGAAACAAAACCTCCTGAACGTGTTTTCGGGCGGCGACGCCGGACACGGTCGTGCAGCCGGTTCCGGTCTCGGGGTCGTCAGACTGACTTACCGGGCCGCTCCAGCGCGCCAGGTAGGCGGTGGACATATATTGGTGACCACCGTTGCAACAGCCAAAATCGAATCCACTGGCGACATTGAGATTGTTCTCCGAGAAATCCCAGCTCTCGTTGGTTAACAGACAGGATTCCAGCGAGGAGTAGGCGCCAAAGGCCCAGCAATCGCCGCAGCTTCCTTGGTCCCGGATCGGCGACAGCTTGCCCTGGGTGCGCAGATCGTAAAAAGACGGCAGAACTAAAGGGCCGGCCACCCCCGCTGGCATGGCACCACTGGGCGCGGGCAATTGCATGGGCGTCGGGATGTACCCGCGCGGCAATTCATTCTGCAAAAGGGAAACCGCCCCTTGTTTGCGTTTGGCAAGATACTCTTCAAAAGCCGGGTTAACGGGCGCAACGCTTGGAGCTTCTGCAGCAACAACCCACGGCACCAAGGGTGCACAGAGCGGCAGCAGCAGAACGATGCTGAGCGTGAAAATGGCCCGGCACCTACCGCCATTCCTTGTCTTCATCATCTGCCTCCTGTCTTCTGTCTTCGGACTACTGCCGCTCGCCCTTCACGATCTCGGTGCCGACGCCTTTGTCGGTGAAAATCTCCTGCAGAACGGAATGCGGGACTCGACCATCCACAAAGTGGACACGGCGCAAACCGGCTTGCACGGCTTCGACGGCGCTGTCCACTTTCGGGATCATTCCCGTGTCGATGACGCCGGTGCGTTTGAGGTCGAGCACCTCGCTTACCTCCAGGTGCGAAATCAAAGTCTCGGGCTTCGTCGGATCGCGCATCAGTCCGGGCACATCGCTCATGAACACCAGTCGGCGGGCGCCAATCGCCATGGCCAGTTTGGCCGCCGCAATGTCGGCATTGATGTTGTACGCGTGCCCGTCCTCGCCCAGGCCGATCGGGCTGATCACCGGGGTCACGCAGGTACGCAGGCACTTCCGTACATTCTCAACAGTGACGTTCGTAACTTCGCCGACGTAACCCAGATCCACCCCATCGGTGATCCGTTTGCGGCACTGGAAGACGTCTTTCCCCGAGAAACCGCGCGCCTTGCCGCCGAGTTTCTGGATCATCTCGACAATGTCTCGATTGATGATGTGGGCGAGAACGTCCTCCACGATCTTCATCGATTCCTCGTCGGTCACGCGCATACCTTGAACGAACCGCGCCTGAATGCCGGCTTTCTCCATTGCTTTCGTGATCGCCTTGCCGCCGCCATGCACGACAATCGGGTTGATACCGACCGCTTCGAGAAATACAATATCCGCCGCCACGCCCGAGCGCACCTTCGGGTCGGGCGAATCCATGAAGCTGCCACCGTACTTCACCACGAAGATGGAACTGCGGAACCGCTGGATGTACGGCAGCGCTTCGAGCAATACGTCGGCTTTCTGAATGATGTCCTGCATGACTTCGGTTTTGTAGGAGCGATTTGTAATCGCGACCGGTCGCGGTTGAAAACCGCTCCCACGAAGATCATTCCCCCTTGTTCAACTCCACATACTTCTCTGTCAGATCGCAGGTGTGCATCGTGCAGTGCCCGTGACCGAGATGAAGATAGATGTCGATGGTGAAGGTCGGTTGCGTCACGACCTTTTTCAATTTCGCCAATGGCGTTCGCGTCGGCATCCCACGCCGCACCGCCAACACGCCGTCGTAGGCGATGTCCACCAATTCTTCGCGCACCCTTGCCCTCGAATAACCGAGCGCGTCCATGATCCGGCCCCAGTTCGGGTCGCCGCCGCACCAGCTTGTCTTGACCAGAACAGAATTCGCAACCGACCGCGCGGCGATTTCTGCGTCGCGCTCCGACGCGGCGCCGTGGACGTTGATCGTGACAAACTTGCTGACGCCTTCGCCGTCGCGGACGATCATCTTCGCCAGTTCGAGACAGACGAAGTTCAGTCCGGCCTGAAATTCCCCCGTGGGAATGGCTCCCGCCGCCCCGTTGGCGAGCAGGATCACGGTGTCGTTTGTGCTCATGTCGCCGTCCACGCTGACCCGATTGAACGAATGGTTCACCGCCGTCCGTAACGCCCGTTGCAACGCCGCACGCGGGACCGCAGCATCCGTCGTGAGGAAGCCCAGCATCGTTGCCATTTTCGGGTGAATCATGCCGGCGCCCTTGGCGATCCCGGTAATGCAGATCGACCTGCCGCCGTACGGGATTTTCACCGCCACTTCCTTGGCGAAAGTGTCCGTCGTCATGATGGCTTGCGCGGCATCATATCCGCCATGACGGGTGACGTTCTTCAGCAGTTTCTTGATCCCGGCTTCAATCTTCACAATCGGCAGCGGCGTGCCAATGCGTCCCGTGGAACAGACGAGGACGTGGTTATCGGGGCATCCCAACCGACGCGCCACGGCGACTGCCATGGCCCTGGCGTGGATCATGCCGTAGGCGCCCGTGCAAGCGTTGGCATTGCCGCTGTTGGCGACAATGGCGCAGGCCTTGCCGCACTTGACGTGCTCCCTGTCGAGTTTCACAGGCGCCGCCTTGACCTGGTTCGTGGTGAACGTGGCCGCCACGGTCGCCGGATGATCCGATACAATCAGGGCAAGATCTTTCTTCCCGTTGCGCTTGATGCCAGCGGCGATGCCTGCCGCCCGGAACCCGAGCGGCGTTGTTATCGAGCCTTTGATCTGTTTGAATGTTGGTTTCATTTCATCCACGCCTCTCTCATTCACAAACTATTGCAGGGCAGCCGGCACCCAAAATTGTAGGGCGCGAATGCCCGCGCGCCGTTTCGCGGGTTTCGCGCCGCAGTCGCGTGCAAGACACGGCGCGAAACCCCTGCCCAACACAGCGCGGGCAGGGGCATTCGCGCCCTACAAACACCTTCCCGCCAATTGGTGGCATGCCTTGCAGGAACAATTCATAACAACCCGGTCGTTTCATCATAACCGCACACGATGTTCAGGCATTGGACGGCCTGGCCGGCGGCGCCTTTGGTCAGGTTGTCGATCGCGCTGACGGCGATCAGCTTGTTCGTACGCCTGTCGATCCGAACCGAGATATCGCAGAAGTTGGTGCTCTCGACGTTCTTGGTATCCGGCAGCGCATCCGTGACGCGGACAAACCGTTCGCCCTGATAAAACTCGCGATAAACCGCCAGGGCATCGGCGGGCTGCGCCAAATCCATGTACACCGTGCTGAGGATTCCGCGATTGAGAGGGATCAGGTGCGGCGCGAAGCTGAGGGTCGCACCCAGTTCCTGCTCCATTTCGCTGAGGTGCCGGTGCTTGGGAATGCCGTAGGCGCGCGCGCTTTCGTTGCACTCGGTGAACAGATACTCTTCGCTGACCTTGCGTCCCGCGCCGCTGACACCGCTCAGGCTGTTGGCGATAATACCCGACGATTTCACCAGACCCCTCTTGAGCGCGGGGGCAACGGCCAAAATGATGCTGGTCGGATAACAACCGGGGCACGCAATCAAACTGGCCCCGCGAATCTTGTCGCGGTGAAGTTCTGGGAGACCATACACCGATTGTAGGAGAAGCTCGGGCGCCGGGTGGTCGAGATCGTAAAACTCCTTGTACACGGCGGCCGATTTGAGACGGAAATCCGCCGAAAGATCGAGGACCTTCATTCCCTTCCGCAGCAATCCCGTTGCGAACTCGGCGGCAACGCCGTGCGGTAACGCGAGAAAAGCCGCGTCACCGGCGAGGTTGTCGAGCTTTGGCTCGACAAACGCGGCGTCGATCTGGCCGCGAAATCGCGGGAAGATGTCCGCCACGGATTTGCCCGCGTACTGGCGGGAGGTGAAACACACGATCTCCACCTGTGGATGGCGCAGCAGCAGGCGGATCAATTCCTGCCCCGAGTATCCACTCGCACCGACGATAACAACCTTGGTTTTGTTCATGTTGCAGGTCACAAACCACTCGGCGCGCCCGGCGGTCGCGCCCTACCATCTTCGCGGGAGAAGGTAGGGGCAGACCGCCGGGCTGCCCGTCGTCTTCTCTCGACAAAAACCAACGAGCCTCGGATTGTGCAACCCGAGGCTCGCGCGTGCAAACTTAAATTTCGTCTAACGTTTCGAGAACTGGAACCGCTTGCGAGCTCCCGGCTGGCCGTATTTCTTTCGTTCCTTCATTCTCGAATCGCGGGTCAGGAACCCTTTCGAGCGCAGCGTGGGCTTGAGTTCAGCCGCCGCCTTGAGCAGCGCGCGGGCAATCCCCAAACGGATCGCGCCGGCCTGGCCGGAAACGCCTCCACCGCCAACGCTGATCGTCACATCATACTTGTCCGTGGTTTGCGTGACCGTCAGCGGCTCAAGCGCCTGGGTGCGCAACTCCAAAATCGTGATGTACTTGTCGAGGGCCTTGTCGTTGACGGTCAGTTTCCCGGTGCCGGGCGTAAGACGCACGCGGGCAACACTGGACTTGCGCCGGCCCGTGCCAATGAACTCGTTGATCGTTGCGGTTGCCATGGAAAAATCCTTATATGGAAATCGGCTCGGGTTTCTGGGCTGTATGCGGATGATTGGGCCCGGCGTAAACCTTCATCTTGGTGATCATCTGGCGGCCCAACCTGTTTTTCGGCACCATCCCGCGCACGGCATGCAGAATGAGCTTTTCCGGATGTTCCGCGCGAATCTGCTTGGGGGTCCGGCGTTTCTCATTGCCGGGATACTGCGAATAGGTCATGTACTGCTTGTCGGTTTCCTTCCTGCCCGTCAGCACGACCTTCTCGGCGTTGACGACAACAACGAAATCGCCCGCGTCCACGTGCGACGTAAAGGTCGGCTTGACCTTGCCGCGCAGAATGTTGGCGACTTTGACGGCCACTTTGCCGAGAACCTTCCCGTTGGCGTCGATCACGAACCAACGCGGCCTCTGCTCTTCTTTTTTTGCCATGAACGTACTCATAAATCCTCAAGTCCTGAAATCCGTGGGAGCGCGTAAAATACCCAACCCACCCGCCCATGTCAATGCCCGTTTTTAGGATGTTTTTTTCGCCGGCAGATCTTGTTACACGGCCAAGCCAAGCTAAATGGAGAATGCAGGAATGTGATCCCGGCGAAGCCGCGATCCAGCGGCCATCCGTCGGTTCAGGGTGTCGTGATCTGGATACGGTAGAATCGGCTCGGTACGTTGGTCGCGCCGCTTGGATCGGTGAAGGTCAACGGGTTGCCGGTGCCCGGCTGCGGAGCGTAGGCGTTCGCCCAGTTCGTCGGCGTGAGCGAGGGCGTGATCTGCAACTGATAGGTGTGGCCGACGTATGAAGGGATTTGAATGAGTACGTCGTTTCCAAAGATACTGGTGTCGGTGATTCTGACGGTATCGGTACTGACCACGGTGCCGTTGTTGATGAACCCGCCGTGAAACAGCGTCGAGCCGTTGATGATGTCGATCACGCCGTTGTTGACCACCGTCCCGTAGAACCCCAACACGCTCCCTTCGATGGCTCGCATCGTGTCGTTATTGGTGACGATGCCGGTGAAGGTCAGCGTCCCGCAATTGGCCAGCGCCGTGCCACCAAGATCGACGACTGTGTTTCCATTGATGGTGCCGCAGCCGGTAAGGGTGGCGTCGTTGCGGATCTCCAGATTATTGGCGAACGAATGAACTCCGCCGTTGAGTTGAAACGTGGCCGCATTGGTGCCATCGCCAACGAAAAAGCGCTGGCTGTTGGTCACGAATGTCCCGCCGCTGGTGAGCACCCCGGCATTGAAAGCAAATACACTGTTGGCGCCGTTGGTGAGAACAAGCTGGTCCACCGTTACCGTGCCCCCACCTTGGACCAGCGTACCCCTCCCCCACTGACCAAGGACAAGCTGCCCGGTTCCAGATTGATTCGTAACGCTCAGGTTGCCGCCGGTAACTTGAATCACACCCGTTGCATTGGACAGCACACCGGCAACAAGGTTGGAATCAACCGAAGTAACTCCCCCTGCAATCGTCAGAGTGCCTTGGGAACCGTTTCCGTAGCCGACCTCCAAAGTTCTGGCACGAAGCACGCCATTGGATAAAGTTACCTGTCCGACTCCGGGGCTGCTACCGAAAACGGCATTGGTCTTTGGAAAGAAGGGTATGCCGATGATCACGTTTGAGACAGCACATCCAATTGTCAATCGATCCATGGTCAGCGAGCCTCCTCCCTGGAGAAGCGAGCCGCTTCCCCACCGTCCGATTGCAAGCTGTCCGGTTCCAGACTGATTCGTCACACTCAGGTTGCCGCCGGTAATTTGAATCATCCCCGTTGCATTGGACATCGCTCCGGCAACCAGGTTGGAGACGACCGAAATATCTCCTCCCGCAAACGTCAGCGTGCCCTGAGAACCATGGCCGTAGCCGACATACACTTTTCGGGCAGAGAAGCTACTGTTGGACAATGTCACCTGACCAACACCGAGGCTGCCCACGAATACGGTCTGATTGGTGACGTTCAACTGTCCATCCGTAACGAACACCGCGCCCGTTGCACTTCGTGCCTGGCCCACCACAAGTCCTCCATTGAAGGTTGCGGTTCCCCCCGATATCGTCAGGGTACCTTCAGAGCTTGGGTTGGACCCTACAATGCCTTGATGCGCTCTCATCTGGCCATTGGAAACGACCAGTTGTCCCACCCCAGCATTCCCGATGGAAGTGAGGTAGTCGTTGGAGGCGACGAGCTGTCCACGACTCAACCAAACCCTACCTGTCGATGCCGCCTCCACACCGATGCTCAAGTGCCCGGGCAAAAAACAGCTTCCGTCCACAATGTTCAATTCACCCTGTGAACCAGAAGTCAGACCAAGATAAACCCCCATCGGAAGGGAGTTGCTGTTTACGACTTGAAGCGTCGAATTGGAGATCATCATCTTGGCCGAACCATAGAAGCCAAGGACCGTGTAGCCATTGCTCAATACGGTTTTTCCATCGGCCAGCGAGATTGAGCCGGTGGAGTTTGTCGAGAATCCGGCGAAGATGTCTCCTTGAAGAGTGTTCGTCCCGCAAAGTGTGGCAATGCCATCCAAACCAAAAGCGCCACCTGCCAGGCCGTCCACAAGCAGGACAGAGTTCGTCATCAGCAGCACCCCATTGCTGCCGATGATCAACGAGTCGCGAATGTGCAGCGGGCTGTCGGCTCCCACATTTGAAAGCAGGAGTCTGTTTGTCGCACCGCTGGATCCGGATATGGTCACGTCATTCACAGTCATGGTATTGGAGAAGGCGATCGACGTTGTCGAATCAACAGTAATCGACTTGTTGCCATCGTTGGTGACGAGCACCGACTGCGTGAAGTCCGGCCCCATTCCCAAGGACCAGTTGCTACCCTCCTGCCAGGCACCATCCGAAGGATTGACCCAACTGTTCGTGACTGTCCAGGTTGTCGCGGTAGCAATGTTCGAATAGGCAGAAAAACCAACAGAGTTCGTGGCCCGTACGCGATAGAGATAGGTGATCGGGGCAGCCAGATCCGGACCCGTATCAGTGTAATTGGTCGTTCCCGCTGGCAGCAAAGCAATTTGAGCGAATGCCGGCCCATCTGACATGCGCTCCACAGCAAAACCTGTTTCGTTAGTTGAAGCATTCTGCCACGTCAGGTCAATCTCAAGGCCAAGGGGAGCAACCGAAACGGCAGTGAGATTTGAAGGTGCTGTGGGAGGCGGAAAGGGTAATATCGTACCGTTGTTGATGACCCCCGAGTTGAAGAATATGCTGCCTGCTGTCCCGTCGATGATCCCGTTGTTGACCGCGCTTCCCGAGACGTAGACTGCAGCCCCATTCGTGGCAGTTATGCTGCCGTTGTTAACGAGCGCACCGTTAAATGCCAGGGCGCCACCACTGCAGTTCGCCAAAACCTCGCCGTTGTTGGTCACGATGGGATAAACGGTGCCGCATCCCGTAAGGAAGGCATTACTGGAGATGGTCAAACCGTTCACATAGCTATATCCTCCGCTCACGAGATCAAGAGTTGCTGACTGGATCCCGTCTCCAACAGTCAGAGGATTGCTCAGACTGATGCTCTTTGCATGTAATGTGCCATTGCTGAAACTGACAGTGCCACTGCTATTACCATCGAGACTATTTACCGTGACAGTTCCTCCGGCGATTGCCAATAGACCGGACTGACCCCACCAACTGCCCACCTCCAGCGAATCGACCTGTAAGCTGCCATTGGAAACGACCGCTTGACCCACACCGTTCCAGCCAATGTAGGCAAACGCATTATTTGTGGCGATCAGCTGTCCACCCGTAATCCAAATAGCGCCACTCGCTGCCGAATTGTAACCTATATACAGATCTGCATAGGAGTTTGCAATGATCATTGTCCCGCCAGCGACCGTCAGTGTCCCCGCTCCAGTATTGCCGATCTTTGTGTTCTGACCGAACGTAATTGTGCCGCTGTCCAGCTTGACCGCTCCATCGATAGAACAAGCATTTTGAACCCACAGTGCAGAGTTCGTGATACCCAGTGATCCTCCTGCTGTGATCGTACAGCCATTGAGGACATGGAGTGACACGTCCAATCCAGCATTGCTAAGAAATAAACTGTTGGTGGAGCCGCCACTTCCGGACAGTGTCAACGTCCCAACGTTCATGCTCCCGGGATAGAAACCCGAGGTGTCTGAATTTATTGTCACGTTCTTGGAGAATGCATTGGTGATAAAAACCGAATGCGAACTGGCGGGGAGAGCGCCGAGTGACCAGTTGGTCTTATCATGCCAGAAGCCGCTGGCCGTGTTCGTCCAACTGTTCACTTGAGCCTGCGCCACGCTACCGAGAAGGCCGCTGGTCAGAACAGACAACGCCCAAGCAGGAAGCCGCCTTAAACTGAATCGCCTCGTCAGCATAATCGACCGATATTTCCCACATGACTTGGGCCGTTGCCTATTGACATACGACGATTGGCACCCTTCTCCTCTTGAGGCTTGACGGAATGTCTATCACTGCGGATTCAGCAAGGCAATCAAAAACGGCTAGCGACGACCGCGCAGCACGCGCCTCAATCTTTACGATCGAATTGTAGGGCAACCGCTCCGGTTGCCGATCCGACAAGGACGGCAAGCGATGCGCTTGCCCTACAAGAATTCACCAGAAGATGATCGTCAGGAGCGGGATCGTCATGTTTCAGGTTCACCCAAACAATCCTCTTGCGACTTGCGGTCAGATTCTCTATCTCAGAAACCGTGCAACGAACGTTTCTTCTCCTGAACCTGTTGAGGTGCTTATGAAATTCGGCGTGATCGGCGGAAGCGGATTGTATGAAATGGCGGGCCTGGAACGGAAACGATGGGTGACGGTTCCCACCCCGTTCGGCAAACCGTCGGACCAGTTTCTCACCGGCCGGCTCGGCGGCAAGGACCTGGTCTTCCTGCCCCGACACGGGCGCGGCCACAAGATCCTCCCGAGCGAACTCAATCACCGGGCCAACCTCTATGGCATGAAGAAACTCGGGGTGGAAACCGTCATCAGCGTCAGCGCCGTCGGCAGCCTCAAGGAAGAATACGAGCCGACCGACATCGTGGTGATCGACCAGTTTTTCGACCGCACGAAACGCAGCAAAGACCTGAGCTATTTCGGCGACGGAATTGTCGCGCACGTCTCGTTTGCCGATCCCGTGTGCAAGCGGTTGCAGGCCGTGTTGGTGGAATGTTCCCGTCTCGCTGGCGCCACCGTGCATCCGGGCGGCACCTACGTGAACATGGAAGGCCCGGCTTTCTCGACGCGCGCGGAATCGGAGTTTCATCGGCGCATGGGCTGGGACGTGATCGGCATGACCAACCTCGGCGAAGCGCGTTGCGCGCGAGAGGCGGAGATTTGCTACGCGACGCTGGCGATGGTGACCGATTACGATTGCTGGCGCGCGTCGGAGGAAGCGGTTTCGGTGGAAATGGTCGTCGGCAATCTCAATAAGAACGCGAAAGTTGCGCAGGAGATCGTTCGTCTGGCCGTCGAGAAGCTGGACAAGAATGCCGATTGCGAGTGTCATCACGCGCTCCAGTACGCGATCATGACACGTCCCGAAAACCTGCGCCCCGCCACTCGAAAGAAACTGCGGTTACTGATCGGCAAGTACCTCCGGTAGAAGGGCCAATCAGGCCCAGACTGGTTTAGAGCGCCTAACAGAACCGACTCCCCTGTAGCCGCACCGTTGCCGCATACTTCTGCGGCGTCTCGTCCGACTCGGCTTACGGGTGCGTCTTTCCGGCGCAGGTCCGATTTGGACTCGCGGCTCCTGTCGGAGCTGAAGCCTGCGGCTACAGTTTTGTTAGCGGCTCTTACTTCAAATCCGCGTGCCGGGAGGGATGACGGCATTCTTCGGAATGATCACGATCCCGTCCCGAATAAAATAATTCTGGCCGTCGAAGTCGGGGCTGCCGGACTTGTCGCTGATCACCACGGAATCACCGATGCGGACGTTCTTGTCGATGATCGCCCGCTGGATCTTGCATCCTCGCCCGATGCTCATGTGCGGGATTTCCATCGCCTGGTCTTCCATTATTTGGTGCTGGGTCTCGAAGAAATCGCATCCCATGATGACGGTGTCGCGCAACTCGCACTCCGGGCTGATGTACGAGCGGACGCCGACGATCGAGGTCTCAATCTTCGATTTCTGGATCACGCAACCGTCGGCGATCATCGCGTTGTCGATCTGGCAACCCATGATCCTGGTGGCCGGCAGGAATCTTGCATGGGTGTACACGGGCGCGCTGCGGTCAAAAAGGTTGAACGATGGCTTGGAGGAACACAGCGCCAGGTTGGCCTCGAAGAACGACTTGATCGTTCCCACATCCTCCCAATATCCCTGGAAGATGTAGGCGAACACCCGGTAGCGGTGGATCGCATCCGGAATAATGTGCTTCCCGAAATCCGATTTGTCGTTGTCCAGCACCTTGTGCAGGATCTCCCGATTGAACACGTAAATGCCCATCGACGCCAGCATGTGATCTTCGCTGCTGGTGATGCGCAGGTGCGACAACAACGGGTCTTCCAGCTTCAGTTCGTCGAGAATCTTTTCTTCCTTCGGTTTTTCCACGAACCGGACAATCCGCTTTTCTTCGTTGACCTGGAGAATGCCCAGCGACCCCGCCTCCCGTCGTTTGACCGGTATCGCGGCCACGGTGATGTCGGCGTAGCTCTCCACGTGCTGCTGCAACACGCGCCGAAAATCCATGCGATAAAGCTGGTCCCCGGAAAGAATGACGACATGCTTGTAGTCGTCTTGCATGAAATGGCGGAAGTTCTGCCGTACGGCATCGGCGGTGCCCTGGTACCAACTAGCGCCCCCGGTGGTCTGCTGGGCAGCCAGAATTTCCACAAACCCGCGCGAGAACCGATCGAAGGAATAGCTCTGATGGATATGACGGTGCAGCGACACCGAATTGAACTGGGTCAGGACGTAGATCTGGCGGATATCGGAATTGATGCAATTGCTGATGGGGATGTCCACCAGCCGATACTTGCCGGCGAGCGGCACGGCGGGTTTGGCACGTTCCTTGGTCAAGGGAAAGAGCCTCCGGCCTTCGCCTCCGCCCATAATCACCGCCAATAAATTATCTCGCGTGTCTGGCTTCACTTCTCATCCCCCATGCGCAACGGCACTCTAGCCCTCAAACGCCGCGCGCGTCAATTGACAAAGACCGCGTTACGATTTATGGTCAACCCGTCGGCGGAGAAACCAAACGCATCGAAGTCCACGCCATTGTGATTCGCCAGCGCCGTCGATGGCCCTGAACAGGGGCCGGTGGAATCACCGTGGTGCGACTTCAAGAAATGTGAGCACCTATGTGTGGCATCATCGGCTACATTGGGACGAAATCCGCCTCCAGCATCATCCTCGAAGGTCTGCGTCGTCTGGAATACCGCGGCTACGATTCCGCGGGCCTTTGCATCCTGAACAACGGCCGGTTCGAGCTTCGCAAGAAGGCTGGCCGCATCAACGATCTGGCGGCTCTTCTCGCGAAGCAGCCCGCCAAGGGCACCACCGGCATCGGTCACACCCGATGGGCGACCCACGGCCCGCCGACCGACCAGAACGCGCACCCGCATCTCGATCAGTCGGGCAAGGTCGCGCTCGTCCACAACGGCGTGATCGAAAACCACCAGCAACTCAAGCAACGGCTGCTGGCCAAGGGCCACCAGTTCGTTTCCCAGACCGACACCGAGGTCCTCGCCCACCTCGTGGGCGATTACTATGATGAACTTGGCAAGAGCGCCCTTCCGGGCACGACCGGTTCGGGCAAGAACGCTCCTCCTGCTTCTGACGGCGCCGCGCTGACGGAAGCCGTCCGCCTCGCCCTCAAAGACGTCGTGGGCACCTACGGCATTGCCGTGGTCCACGCCGACCATCCCAACGCCATCGTCGGGGCGCGACGCGGCAGCCCGCTGCTGCTCGGCGTCGGACGCGACGAGAACTTCCTCGCGAGCGACGTCAGCGCCATCATTGCGCACACCCGTCGCGTGGTGTACCTCAACGACTTCGAAATTGTCACCCTCACCCGGGACGATTTTCAGGTATCCACCATCGAGGCGGCGGCGGTCAGCCCGCAGATTCGAGAGGTCGAATTCGCCGCCGAGGAGGTCGAACGCGGCAAATTCCCGCATTTCATGCTCAAGGAAATATTCGAGCAACCGCACGCCGTGCAGAATGCCTCTCGCGGCCGCATCAGCCTCCAGGATGGCACGGCGCGATTGGGCGGATTGAATCTTTCGCCCGCCGAACTCCGCGCCGTTGACCGCATCATCTACATCGGCTGCGGCACCGCCTTGCACGCCGGGATGATCGGCGAATACCTGATGGAAGAACTGGCGCGGATTCCCACCGAGGTGGATTGCGCCAGCGAATGCCGCTACCGCAACGCCCCCATCGAGAAAAACACGCTCGTGTTCGCCATCAGCCAGTCGGGGGAAACGATCGACACGCTGGCGGCGGTCCGCGAGTTTCGACGCAAGGGACACAAGACGCTCGGCGTCGTCAACGTCGTCGGCTCGACGATTGCCCGCGAGGTGGACGGCGGCACGTACATGCACGCCGGGCCGGAAATCGGCGTTGCCGCCACGAAAACGTTTACGTCCCAGGTCACGCTGTTGACTCTGCTCGCGGTGTTGATGGGCCGGATGCGCCATCTCGCGGCAACGCGCGGCTCGGAGATTCTCAAGGAATTGGAACAGATTCCCGCCAAGATGGAACGCATCCTCCAGCAGAGCGACGCCATCGCCGTCATCGCCAAAAAATACTGCGAAGCGAACAGCTTTCTGTTTCTCGCGCGCCAGTACAACTATCCCATCGCGATGGAAGGCGCGCTCAAGCTCAAGGAAATCTCGTACATCCACGCGGAAGGCTATCCGGCGGCGGAAATGAAGCACGGGCCGATCGCGCTCGTGGATCCGCGCACGCCCTCGGTGTTTCTCTGTCCGAGGAGCGCCGTGTACGACAAGGTCATGTCCAACATCGAAGAGGTCAAGGCCCGCAAGGGCCCCGTGATCGCCGTTGCCACCGAAGGCGATGAAGAGATTCGCAAGAGGGCGGACGACGTGATGTACATTCCCGACACGATGGATTGCCTGCAACCGTTGCTCACCGTTGTCCCGCTGCAACTGCTCGCCTATCACATCGCCATCGCGCGCGGCTGCGACGTGGATAAACCGAGGAACCTGGCCAAGAGCGTGACGGTCGAATAATAGACGCAGCTGGGTGTGATTTGTAGGGCGCGAACGCCCGAAGGGTTTCGCGCCGCCGTGATGTTGAGGCGTCCGTCACGGACGCTGTCGTTCGCGTGTTGTCTGCCGCCGGGACGGCGGCCTCTACATCGACCTCATCATTTTGGAGGGCGAGGCTCCCGCCGAGCCGCCTTCTGTGCTCTTCCCACTTCCCCGTTTACCGCATCAGTGCCGAAGCGGTCCAGAGGACCGGAGCCTGGCCGTGCAAATCACCGGTTCGGCGCGCACGATTGAGGTAGTACTGGATGGGATCTCCTTGATAGGAGGTCCATCGGTTGGTCCCGACGCAGACATCGGTGATGTTGCCGTCTTTGTCGATGTGGCTCACTAGTCCGAGCCAGGCTTTGCGCGCCGCGGGCCCGTAGATTTTTGGGTCGAGCCAGCCGCTCTTGACGCCGGTCACCATCGCGAACGCGAACATTCCCGACCCCGAGGTCTCGGACCATGCTTCGGGACGATCGAGCAATTCATGCCACAATCCGTCCTCGCCCTGATCCTTCAGCAGCGAGGCCATCATTTTCTTGTAGCCTTTCATGATCCGAGCGCGCAGGGGATGTTTTGCGGGGATCGAGCGCAACAACTCGGTCAACCCCGCCGCAACCCAACCGTTGCCACGGCCCCAAAAATAGGGGGAACCGGTGGCGTGAAAAAACAGTCCGTTGGGTTGCTGGAGTTTGTCGAGATAAGCCACCATGGTCATGGCCGCGCGATCGATGTATCGGGCGTCTCCCGTAGCCCGGTAGGCCTGCACCTGAACCGCCGCGATCATGTACATGTCGTCGATCCAGTATCGGGCCTCACGGGTGATTCCATCCGGTGTCGTGCGTTCCCATTGTCTGTCGGCATAGCTCTTACCTAGTTCGAGGTATTTTGGCTCCTTGGTCAGCATGTAAATCTCCAGCGGTACGACGCCGAAAACCCGGTCATCCACGTGCGCACGGAACGGGAGGAATTCGGCCTCTGCGGGCGACAGAAGAGGCTCGAGTTTCTTGATCAACCCGGCCTGGAGAGCATCATTCCTGATCAGTTGGGCCACGGTCAGCGCGCCGTACCAGGCACAAACTTCCGGATAGATCACCGCGCGCCGATACTCATCGGTTTCGAAATCGAACGGACGCACAACGAAGTTTTCGGCAACGCGTTTGCCAATGGCCTGGGGCGCGGTCCCCTCGGGCCAATCATTGAAATAGCGATGTTGGGCCATCCGTTTCGTGGCGCAACCCGCGGTGGCCACGCCGACAACCAAAAGCAACAGAAAGACCTTGGAATTCCCGTGCATATTCTGTCCTTGTTCCCGCGTAGGAGATTTCTTCGTTCAGTCCGCTCAAGGGTTTAGACTGAACTCAACGGGCAAGCCCAGCCCCGTCGACGGGCCTCCCCCCAATGCACTCACTGGTAGGGATTTTGGAACACGGTGTCAAGGCCATTCAACCCCGCGGTTGAGTTGCTGTTGTGATTCCTCCGCTTGCAACACCGGTGGAACATCGCCTACAATCCGGCCCAACTCTCGAAAGGAGTGTCCAATGAAAACATTTGTCAGCATCGCCCTGGTAGTCGTTGCCGTTTGCACGAGCCGCGCCCAAGTGATGGAAAAGGCGGCCACAGATCAGGCCGGGAATCCCCTCATCACCACCGGTACTGTCGCGCCTCCGTCCTCAACATATATTTCTCGTGCGAAGGTCATGGCGGCATTCGAGAAGGGCCAGACGTTGGCCGAGACCCCGGGCTACAAGGTCATGGCGAGCCGTCGGGAGAAACCGGGTGTCGTGGAAATCCACACGTACGAGACCGATGTGTTCTACATCGTCGAAGGAACGGCTTCGTTCGTGACGGGCGGCACTTGTGCCGACGCCAAGGCCACCGGCCCCGGCCAGCTTCGCGGCACCAGCATTACCGGCGGGGCAACGAATCATCTCAGCAAAGGCGACGTGATCATCGTTCCGGCAGGCCAGCCGCACCAATTTGCCGAAGTCAGCAATCCGTTCCTGCATCTCACCGTCAAGCCCATCAAGGCCCCGTGAAACAGACTGCAACGGCTGCTGTTGATCGAATTCCTCTTGCGCCGGTAAAGGGCAACGTCAATAATCCAGGCTTGTGGATGCGCGGCGCCACGCTCACGTGTCAGCCGCCTGCGGGCTTCGTCGATGGCGACGGGATTCACGAATGCTGTTTGAACACGAGGAGATAACACGATGCAAAAAGCGTTTGTAAAGTTCGCGGCGTTGGTTTGTCTGGTGGCCGGCATGGGGCTGAGCCACGCGACAGCGCAGGAGCCAGTGGGGCGCGGCAAGGTGGTCGGCCTCGATTACTACTACAACCACCAGGAGCGCGATGGCAAACCGTTCCATTACATCTGGGAGGACACGGCTCTTTCGGGGTATTCCAAGTTTGGCGACGTGTGGCAGCAATACGGCGCGACCCTGGGCAAACTGGAAAAGGCGCCGACAGTCGACGACCTCCGCAAGTTTTCGGTTTACATCATCGTCAATCCCAACACTCCGGCCAAGGCGGCCGGTGGCAAGCCCAATTACATCCAGCCGCCCGACATTGACGCGATCGCGTCCTGGGTCAAGGACGGCGGGGTGCTGGTCCTGCTGGCGAACGACAAGAACAACTGCGAGTTCGAACATCTCAATCAGTTATCCCGGAAGTTTGGGATCACGTTCAATGAAGACCTCCGCAACGAAGTGCCCAACGCCAGGGATCGGAGCCCCGGCACATTCACCTCGGCCCAATTCCCAGATCACCCGATGTTCAAGGACGTGAAGATGATCTACATGAAAGAAATCTGCACGCTGGGCGTGAAAGATCCGGCCAAGCCGCTGCTCGTCGTCGATAAACAAAAGGGCGAAGGCAAAGATATCATCATGGCCACCTCCAAGTTCGGCAAGGGACTGGTCTTCGCCCTGGGCGATCCGTGGATTTACAACGAGTACATCGACGTCACTTCCCCCAACCTGACCCTCGAGAACCGCAAGGCCGCGAGCAACCTGGCTCAATGGCTGTTGGCCGCCAGTTCGGCACCCCAAGCCAGGTGACAGGCGTTCCGGGCGCGCGGCCGTGTCGAGGTAACGCCCTCGCGCACGGACACGGCTAGCGGAATTCAGCAATCTCCGCCATCACTCGGTTGTAGGCTGCGTGACCTCACGCGGCGCGCCGTCCGTTCCGCGCCCGAAGGAACCGCGCGAAAGGCTGACATCTTCGCATGACGACCGGCTACAACTCAGAGCGGCTAACAAAAGACCCTGCGCAGCTTTGGACTCGGTAGTGGGCGACCCGCCGGGTCGCCCACCGGCATGCATTCCGGCCCAATGGGCGAGCCGGCGGCTCGCCCCTACCACAGGTTCTGTCAGGTGTTCTTAGTTGCAAGAAGATCTCCTTCTCTTTGAACCTTTTCTCGCTCCGGGCATTCTACTGGGTATAAATGCTCGTAGTGAGTGAACGCGAACCATTGCCCGTGCCCCAAGCCAGGGCCGGGAACGCCGAAGCGTGGGACACACTCTTCAAACGCTATCAACTGCCCTTGTATGCGTATGTTTTTGAACTGGTGGGTAATGAACAGACAAGCCTCGACATCGTCCAGGAGACCTTCATCAACGCTGTCCGCCACATTGGCGGATTGCGCGACGACGGGAAGCTCGGAAGCTGGCTCTTCGGCATCGCCCACCAGAAATGCGTCCAGCAATGGCGCCGACACGGCCGAGAGGCAGTGCTGCGCGAGGATCTGGCCGAGCCGGCAATCGACGCTGACGACAGCCCGCTCGAACTGCTCATTCGGGAGGAACAGGAGGCGGAGTTTATGATCCTGTTGAACGAACTGCCGTTGCCGCAACGTTCCGTGTTGCTGCTCTATTTCATTGAAGATTTTTCATTGGAAGAAATCGCCCGCATCACCGACGCGCAACTCGGCACCGTGAAATCGCGGCTCCATTACGCCAAACGGGCATTGAGAAAATTGTTGGAGGATCGATCATCATGAAAACACCCCGTGAAATCCTGCTGGGCCGGCACCGGGCCGTGGAGCCGAAGCTGGATCGGATGAGGACGGACAATCTTGCCCCCGTTGTAGCGGCGGTCTGTGACCGCCGAGAATCCGGGCAAGCGCGCGAAGTCGGCGCTCGCAGAGCGCCGGTCCAGTGGCTCGGATGGAAACTCTGGCGCGAATTGGTCTGGCCGTGCCGGCGCACCTGGGCGGGCCTGGCGTGCGCCTGGCTGTTGATCCTCGGATTGAACCTCGCTTCGTCCGATTCGGCTCCGCGAGTTGCCGTCAAGACAGAGCCGCGTTCAGGCGAGGAAATTCGCGCGTTGATCGAACAGCGGCGGATGCTGGTGCAGTTGATCGGTCCGATGGCAGAACCGGCAGCCGACCGGAAGTCGAATCCGACGGGGCCGCGCAGCGACCGCAGCGCCCGAATATCCGCAGCTTGAACAGGAGACAGAAATGACCACTTCATCACCCAATCAGCCGAGCCTGTGGCAGCAATCAACGACCCGGCGGTTTCTCAAATGGCTGTTCAGTTGGCGGACGGCGCGGGGGGCGCTGATCAGCGTGGCGTGCGTCGTCACTCTGTGGGCGCTGTTCTGCGCGGAGGAAAACGTCCGTGGCAAGCATGCATGGAACCGGTATCGACAGCAACTGGAGGCTCAAGGCGAGCAACTCGATCTTCAGGCGTTCATTCCAAAACCCGTTCCTGACGACCAGAACTTCGCCGCCACGCCGGTCGTCCAATCGTGGTTCGTCCGCAGCAATTCCACATTCGCCAACCTTTGGCAACGCGATACCTATGCGCTGGCGCAGAATCATATTGACGGTCCCCAAGCGGACCGGGACAGGTCGACCCGACAGTTTTTCGACTTGGTTGCTTGGAACGAGGCCGTTGATGTGGTTCGCGCCGGCAAGATGACCGGCTGGCAGAGATTCAGCTCGGGCAAACTCGACCCTGCATCGCGCGCCGGGGCGGTTCCGTCGGTTCTCGAAGGATTGAAAACGAATGAAGCCGTTTTCGCAGAACTTCGCGCCGCCAGCCAACGACCGTATTCTCGATACCCGCTGGTTTACGATTTGGAGAATCCCTGGGCGATACTATTGCCTCATTTGAACAACGTCAGGTCCGTTGTCCGTCGCCTGCAGCTCAAAGCCTGCGCCGAACTCGCGGCGGCCCAAAGCCAGAACGCTTTGGAAGACGTGAAGCTGATGCTGTATCTGACGGATTCGGTGAAAGACGAACCGTTTCTGATATCCTATCTGGTTCGCATTGCCTGCGTGCAACACACCATCCAGCCGGTTTGGGAAGGTTTGGCCGAGCACCGATGGTCCGAGGCACAGCTTCACGAACTTCAAGAACGCCTTCAGCAATATAACTTCGTGGCCGACTTGAAACACCCTCTCGATACGGAGCGGGCGGCGGCAATACTGACGGCCGAGTTGATCCGGAAAAAGGGGCTTGGCTATCTGTCGGACCTGCAAGAGTCGGGATCGCCGTCCTCGAACGATCGAAACCGGACCATCGCCAGACTGCTTGGGCTCCTCGTCCCCTACGGATGGTGCTACCAGGAGCAACTCAATTATTGCAGGCTCTTTGAACTGGGCTTTGGAGGAACCATCGATGGGGCACGGAGACAGGTTTCGCCGAGCCGCGTCAGCTCCAACCAGGAAGCGCTTAACGCGAACTTCCGCGCCTCGGCCGGAGGAACGGGCATCAGGAAACTCCTGCGGCATCAGGTTCTGGCCGGGATGCTGTTGCCGGCCCTCGGCCGGGTGACACTCCGGGCGGCTACTGCCCAAGTCTCCGCTGATCAAGCCGCGATTGCCTGCGCCCTGGAACGATACCGTCTGACCAACGGACAATATCCGGAAACGCTCGACGCGCTCGTGCCACAATTCATCTCCGAACTGCCCCACGATGTGATCGGTGGCGCGCCGTACATGTATCGCCGCACCGACAACGGTTCCTTCCTGCTCTGGTCCGTGGGCTGGAACGAGAAGGACGACGGCGGCGTGCCGGGCAAAACGTTGTTCGACGAAAAGGACGGCGACTGGGTCTGGACGTATCCGGAGAAGTAGGTGCAATCACAGATTCCTTGGAGGGCGAGGCTCCTGCCGAGCCGCGTGCTGTTCTCCCCAACCACGGCTCGCCGGGCCTTCGCCGCGCCGAAGCGGCTTCGTCCGCGCAGGCGGGAGGCTCGCCCTCCAAACCGAGCATTGTGAGAGGTTCATCGCTTATGGTAAAGCCTGGCGATTTCCAACAGGATGCTTTCCAGTTGCACGTAGTACTCGTCCTCTTTCAACTGGCTCTTCTTCGATCGCAGATCGCTCAGTTGACGCTCCAATGCGTCCCGGCGCGTCCGGAGTTCCGTAGATAACTCCTGTTCGCTCGTTCCGCGCACCAGGTTGAATTGATGGGCACGAACGCCGTCCACCGACTTGCCATTGGCCGCGATCTTCGTGGCCTGCACGCCGCGGAACCAGTCTGCGGGCGTGCCCAATCCATCCCCGTTGTCGTCCACCAGCGCGTGCTCGGTCGCCAGATGCCCTTCGTCCTTGTAGAACTGTTCGACCTCGCGCGAGGCCATCAGAAACGCCTCCAGCAGTGAAGTCTGGCCGTCCTTGTCGAGGTCCGCCGCGGGATCGGCAATCGCCTTCGCAAGATAACCACCGAACCTTGTCGCATCCGCTTCGTACCCGCTCTTCGTCGCCGTGATCACCACCCGTCCCGGAGCCGAGAGCGCGTTGATAAACGGGCCGCTTGCCGAGGCACAGTTGATGACCGCCAGTGGTCGCTGACACGGTTTCAATGCCGCCGCCAATTCCTCGGCGGAAATGTCGGGTCCACGGAGGTTGAACTTGGCCGAATGACCGTCGTACGTGCCGTGTCCGATGAACACCAGCCACAAGTCACCATTCGTCGTGGCCGCTTCTTCCGCCAGAATCTTCAACAGTTGCGTCCGATCATCCTGCGGGCCGATTGCGTCACGGCCAATCGTTACGCAATGCACGCCGCCCGTGGCAGCGGCCCTCTCCCACAAATCGGCCCAGGCAGAAAATCGTTCGCCGTAGTCCGGTTCGCCTCCTGCGCCAACAACCAAAACCAGCGTGCGGTTTTCGGTGGTGGCGGCATTGACCGCCAGACCAGCGAGGAGCATTGTGGCAACCAGCAGATTCAACAAGAAATGATGCAAGGTAGGGACGGCTCTCCGAGCCGTCCGCAAATCGGGATCGGAGACCGGCGGCGCGCTGGGGACAGCGCGCCCTACCAGCATCCAGAAACCCAGCCTCCAGCATCGGCCTGTCATGGCAATCCTTTCCACCGGCGGATGCCCCATTCGGCGAGAAAACAAACCAGGACAAACAGAAACACCGACGGTTGATGCCAAAGGGGTAAACTCCAGCTTTCCGTGATCGGCGCGCTGCGTTGAGGCAACGTACGCACGAACTTCTGCAAATCTTCCAGTGCGACCACCTGTCCGCCGGTGCGCTTGGCAATCGTTTCCAGCAGCGCGCGATTCGGTTTCAGGGAACGGAATTCATCCACCGCCGGGTCCGACACCCATCCGGCCACGGCGCTGCCCGCCATTTTGCCATCGGCCTGCCTGACGTCTGCCTGGGCCACGTAGGCGCCGGCTTCGCGCGTCACATAGGTTGCTTCATACTTGCCCGCTTCGACAGAGGAAGGATCCGCCGTGATGTGCAGCGAGTTTGTGGCGACGGCCTGTTCATTCGCCGATGAGGCAGCATCAGCCGACAACGAACGGACTTGCCGGACCGTCAGCGAAACGGCAGCGCCATCCAGGGGCTTGAATTCTTCGTCGTGCGCGCTGACCGTCAACCGGAACTGGGTGGGATCACCGTTCGGCGCCGGTTCAACGGAAGTGAAAATGCGGGGCGGCACATCCGCCACCAGCCAGCGCACCATCTGGCGCCAGGCTTTTTCCAGGTCTTTTTGCATGCTCTCGCTCTGCAATCCCCACCGCCACAGATCTCCGACGGCAACCACGGCCGTTCGTCCGTGGCCGAACCGTTGCACCGCCACCGCGGGAAAGGTGCGCCCTTCGGAATCGGTGACCGTCGCCAGCACGCTGGCGCCCGGCTTGACGTCGTGCAACGGATTGACCACCTGAAACGCCGGCAGCGATTCGAGACGCGTTTTCTCGTCCGCCTCGGTCGCCCGCAGCCGCATCCAGGGCTGGAGCCACCCTTCCCGGGTCAACGCCAGATGAAACTGATTCGGCAGTTTTGCTTCCACCGTCCGATCCAGATACGCCGGCAATACCGAGGCGATTGGCGTGCCCGCGTAGTTTCCCTCGCGAAGGGATTCAGCGCCCCCCAGCATCATGAACCCGCCGCCCCGCTCGGAGACGAACTGCTGCAACAGCGTCATCTGATCGTGGGTAAAAAACTCCGCCTCCGCGTCCCCGACGATCACCGCGTGATAGGGAAACAATTCCTCTGCCGTCTTGGGAAACCCGCCGCGCAGTTCGAACTCGTCCCGGGTATTCAGCCGCACCAGCACCGGCTGGTCGTATCGCGCCGTCTCCTCGTCCTTGCTGTCGAATCCCCTGAATAACGGGTTGCTGGATTCTCCGGCCCGGCCCATGAAGTTGAATTTCGGCTCCCGCTTGGCAACGCGGATGAGCCCCACCAGTTGCACCTGCGGATCGTCGGCAATCGCGCGATTCAGAAACTTGTATTCCCAATTGGGGCGGCCGCTCACGTACAGAACGCGAAACGGTTCCTGTCCGCGGTCTACCACGAACATCCGGCGATTGTTGATCAGCGTCGCCTCGCGTGACGGCTGGGAAGGGGCGTCCAGTTCCTCGCGGGCGCTTGCGTCCAGCTCGTAGAAATGCAGGCCGGGGCCCGACGGCTGCACCTGAAAACGGAACACCAACCTCGCATCCGACCCCGGCGCGTGCTGGGATAGTTGCATCATCGATTTGACCGGGCCGGCGACCGCCGCGGTCGGCTGCGCCTTAGCGGTTTGATTGGTTCGTGGGATGGCCGCTACGGAATCGATTTCTTTCAGTTGCGCGACGATGTCGGCGCCGGCGAATCCCCGGGCCGCCACCTCGGCCTGTACGGTCACGGGCGCGTCTTCGAACGCCGTCTGGCTCACCGCGACTTTCTCCACTGAAATATCCCGCAGACCCGCCTCCTGTCCGAGCACCACCGGATAAACCGGCGGCAGCCCCGCCAACGAAGGCATCTCTCCCGCAAGATCCGTCGCGTTGCCGTCCGTAAACAGCAACACGCCCGCCACCGGCTGTCCGCGCCAACGCTCGGCCACGCTGCGCAGAGCATTCCCCAGGGCAGAGGCGTGCCCCTGAAAGTCCAGGTCCCCAAACGCCCGGCTGTTCTGCAGTCGGGAGTCGAAGGTGTAGCGGCGGACCTGGAAGTTCTCGTCCAGCGACGATTGCCAGTCGCTCGATTTGCCGGCCAGAACCTCTCGAAGGATTTCGCCGCGCGACCGGGTTTCCCCGTTGTCTTTGATTTGTAGACTCTGGCTGTTGTCGGCGATCAATGCGAAAAAATTCGCGCCCGGCTTCGCGCGTTGCCCGATCTGAAATGGCTCCAACAGGCAAAGCGCCAGCACCAGGATTCCCGTCAGCTTTAACAGCGCACAACCGATCCGCACACGGAGAGAAACGGCGCTGCGGCGCCCGGACCAGACCGACACCGCCGCCAGCGCAAGAAGAAACAGGACAACCGGACGTTGCCAGTTCAGGTTGGAAAATTCAATCGCCGCGAGGCCGATCACTGCCCGCTTCCCAGGTTCTCATAGTACCGGCGCACGAGGTCGGAATACCGGTCCGGAACCGGATCGTGATCCAACGGCACCAGGCTATCCGAACCTTCGCGCCGCGCCAACTCCTGCTGCAACCAGGTCCGCACTTCGGTCAGGGGGGCAACGACCTGGGTCTGGAGCACGGACAATTGCGGCGGACGGCCATTCCGACGATACTCGGCCCGAAGAGCAGCGGCTCGTTCCCGCACCGTGGCCACCTGATTGCGCAGGCCGGGTGCGTCGAGCACCTGCTCCACGTCGCGCAGACGATCGGACCAGTTCAGATAATTCCCTCCCGTAATCGGCCCGCCATCGTAACCCCCTCCTCCTCCAGCGCCCAGTTGCCTGACCATTTGCTCCAGATTCCCCCCATCGCCGCCGCCGCGGTTGTCAGCCGGTCCGCCGGCATCCGGTGTAGCGCCTGCCTGTGCGCTGTCGCTCGGAGCGCGGAGCATTGCTCCGCGCCCCAGTGCCGCTGGCGTCTCGCCTCCGGCAGTTTGCGGGGCTTGGTTGGTCTGGTTTTCGCCAGGAGCGCGGAGCATTGCTCCGCGCCCCGGACCTGCCGAATTATTCGTCTGTCGCGCAGCCGCTTCGCGCTCGACCTGTTTTGTCAGTTCGTCCAGTTCCCGTTGGGCGTAGCGCAACGCGTCCGTCTCGCTGCCGAGAACGCTTTCCGCCGCCTGTTCCACGCCCTGCTTCAGTTGCTCGATGTTCTGTCGGGCCGACCGCTCGGTGTCGATCGCCTGCGGAAGGAACCCGCGCTGGACAAGCTGCGCGCCCATGTCGAGAAGATTCTCCGTGTGCGATTGGTCGGAGCGACGGAGCGTGTCGTAGAGTTGTCGCGCCAGCAGAGGTTCGGTCGACTCCGCCTGATCGGTCACGGACCGCATCCCCGCAAGCAGGTTGGTCAGGCCCGCTTGTTGTTGGGTCAGACCCTGAGCCAGCGACTGTCGTTCGCTCTCGTCGCCCAACGTCTTGTGCTGCGATTGGTCGAGCGCCTCCAGTTTGCGTCCCAGGTCTTCCTGTTCCCGAGCCAGGTCTCGCGCCTGGTTGCGGAGTTGACGCATCTGATCGGTGAACTGGCTCGAGGTCTGCCGCCGGAAATCGTCTCCCAACTGCTGCAGATTCTGCTGGGCGCGACTGCCGTTCGCGAGCGCCTGTGAAACAGATTCACGGTCCAGTTGATCCGACGCGTTGCGAACGTCGTTACGGATCTGGTCCAACTGCTGGCGTTGCTGGGCAAGAGACGTGGCGTTTTGCGATTGCGCGAGCCGCTGCCGCAATTCATCGACGTCGGCCAGCATCTGGCGTTCGTCTTCGTGCAGGCGTTTGAGTTGACGGCGGATCTCCTCGCGCTCCTGTTCGGTGCGCGCCTCCTGCAGCGCGGTCTGCAATTCCCGGAGCCGGTCGTTCACGTCCTGCTGCCGCTGCGCCAGTTCTTTCAAGCGACTGGAGGTCTGCAATTGTTCCCGTTGCTGGGAGGTGGGCGCAGCCGTTGCCTGGGTTTCGGTCTCGTAGCGCGCGCTTTCGTCCCGCATCTGGAGCTGGTCGAGTTGGCGTTGGTTGCGCTGATTCCCGGCGCCACCACCTTGACGCCCATTCCGGTTTTGTGCCACACGGAAGTCACGGGGCTGCAGTTTCAGCAACGACTGATACGCCTCCTGTTCCGACGAAACGGCCGAAGGAAGGGATTGGTCGGACTTCTTGCTGGCGGCGCGATCCAGATGGGTGATCGCCAGATCCATTTGCTTGGCCGCGTCCCCGGCAATGGCCTTGAGTCTGGGATCCTCAATCCGTCCGGTAAGACCGTTCAGTTGTTCGCGGGCCTGGGCCTGGGATTCCTTGATGGTTCCGGCATCGGCGACGAAGTTCGTGCTGGCAGCGCCATCCCGCTGCAGTTTCCATGTCGCGAGGACGATTTCCTTCTGCAATTCGGCGAGGTTGGCGCTCTCGTTTCCGTTCCCTGCCCCCTGGTTTTGACGATCGTCAGCGGCCTGCTGTCCCGATTGGTCGCGTCGGTAGGTCTCCTCGAAAGGTCGGACCTCGGCAAAATACATATCGCTATAGGTGCGACGCGGTTTACCATCGGGACCGTAATCTTCCGCCCAGGCAAAATAGGAAACCAATTGGTCGACCTGAACTCCCATCTTTTCCAGCGTGAGAAACTGGCGCATCTGGCGTTTTTCGTTGGCGGGCGCGGATTGTCCCAACTCGATGGACTGCGGTTCCTGCCCGGCGACCGAGAACCCGATCCCGTACCTGAGCAGCCCGAAATCGTCCACGGCTTCCGCGTTGACCTCCATTTCCTGCAGCGCCGAAACGCGCCGGTCGCCCGCGGGAAAAGTCAGTTTCAATTCGGGCCGCCGATTCGAAAGCGTCTGCAGCACAAACTCGGCTGGCATCTTGTTCGTGCGCCCCTCCGTATCCACCAGTTGCAACGCGTAATGCCCACTCTTCGACATCGTGAAACCCGGCAACTGTGCCACGGCATTGCTCTGCACGATCAGCGGGATGGTGTCTTCCTTGCCGATCAGACGGGCCTGCGCCACCGGCTTGTTCAGTTGCAGCTCGTAGGTCAGCCGCGCGCCTTCCACCGCGCTGACCCGCCGGGTGTCGGAAATCATTTTCTGCGCGAGGCCGGTATACTCGGGAAAACTGAGGGTCGCATCGGCACGGACCAGGGCCGGATAATCGAACACTGTGATCTTGAAATCGCGCGTCTGCTTTCCGCTGTATTCGATATGGTAAAGACCGCCCTCCTTCACCTCGGGCAGGCTCGCGCCGAATACAGGGTCAGCCAGAGGACGGGCCAACGGGATGCTCCGGCTCTGACCGGAGGCCGATAAGAGGGTCAACGTTGCCTCGGCCGGCGGTTTGCCCGCAAACCGCGCCGAGATCACCAAACCTGCTCCTCGCTCCACGCTCGCGTCACCCGGGGTAACGGTGACTCCCGTTTCCGGCGCAGATCCGAAGATCGGTCCGCGCATGGGCGTGCTCGCTCCCAGAGCAAACAGCACGACCAGAAAAGCGCCCAGAGCGACAAATTGCATCCTCCTGGCAGATACCAGTGGCTGCTCGAAGCGACGATCCCACCAGTGCTGTTGGCGATGGAAAAGTGCCTGATCGATGACGCGCTCCTGCAAAAATCCAAATCGACCGGTCTCCGGGTTCGGTTCCTGTTCCACAGCGGTGGCCAGCAGGTGTCGCAGTTCGGGGTACTCGCGTTCCACAAGCGCCACCAGGTTTCGATAATCAACGGGACGACGGCGATGGCGTTGCCAGACGATCCCGGCTGCTGTCACAGCACCGACGATCAGAAGGAACCAGAGGATGGGCGCGCTCCAGCCGGTCAAATGACGGAGGACAAGGAACAGGAAGCCCGTCGCGCCGGCCACAGACCAACAGACAGCCAGTTCCCGCCAAAACCGTGTCTGGCGAACGGCAGATTCCGCGGCGCTGAGATCGGTTTGCAGACGGTTTGGTGTCATGGTGTTGCTTCTACGGGGTCCTTGCGGCGCGCTAGCCAACCACCCACCGCAATCTCGACGAACGTAATCGCTAACACCGCCAGAATCAACCAACGCCAGAGTTTCTGTCGGTTCTCCAATTCCTCGTGCTCCAGCCGGGTCTTCCGTTCCTGGGCTTGTCTCACGGACGGGTCAACCGTCGCCCGCATCGGCACGCCGGCGCTCACCAATTCGTCCACAGCGAGCGGTCCGGTCCGGCTTTCTTCCAACGGCAGATTCACCGCGAACCGTTGCGCTTTGTTTCCCGTCGTTGCCAGGTAAATGCCCGGAACCTCGGTCGCAGTAAACGCCGAGCCGGCCGGAACTGTGATCTCGCTGCCGTCCGGTTTTCGCCATCGGACCGCCTCGGCACCGGCAGCGACGGGCGACGGCAGGGCGTCCCCCGTCTGGAATTGCGTCTGCGGCGGCGATCCAGCTCCGCTCCAATCCAGAAGCGATTGCAGCAGCGGAACGAACTTGGTGGACAACGCCAGTTGGCTGTCCGCCGGTTGCCAGCCGGAAGCCAGGACCAGCAGATTGCCACTGCCAACGGAGAATTGCGCAATGGCCGGCGCGCCATCGTCGAATCGCGCAAGCACGTGGGCGTTCGCTCCGGCCGGGATTTCCAAATGGCGGTGTTTCCAGAAATGGATCGCCGTGAAATCGCTGTACTTGGGATCCGCAAAAGGCGCGAACATCGGATGCGTGAAATCCATCTCGCCCAGTAACGCGTAGTTTCCCGTGGCTTCGGAGAACTGAACTCCCGACAACCCCGTGAGCCCGGCAAAAGTCCCACCACCGGCTGCGTCAGTGAGGACCAACAGCGCCGTCCCGCCGCGCGTCAGCCAGTCGCGCACGGCCGCAACACGATCGGACGGAAGTTCGGAGGGAACCACAACCAATCCGGCATCGGCCAATGATGGGGGGAATTGAGACGGATCGACCGTCGGTGAGATCACCTGGACGTCGCGACCGGGCGTTTTGGGAAAGGCGCGCTGCAGGTAATACCGTGGTTTGGCGGGATCGTTCGCGGCCTCGGTCCCGAAATACAACACCGTGACCCGTTTCGGGTCCGACCTCGCGAACCAGGCGGTATTGTCGAATTCCTCCTCATCGCCCGTCAGCCGCAGTTGGCTCGGAGTCGCTCCCGCGAGCGGTTTTGGCGCGATAAAAGTCCGGGTCTGGCCCGGCGGCACGTAGGCTTCCACCGTTTCGCCGACAAACCCGGATCGGCCCTCGGCGCTCCAGCCGAAACGGAACCGTTCGGCGCGCGAATCGGAGGCGTTGACGATGCGAACGCGCGGATCGATTCCAACACTGGCAACCCCGGTCGAATCACTCGCCAACTGCAATCCCGCATTTGTCCACCTCGGTGCGTCCACTCGTTCGATATCGACGCCAACGCCCGCAGGCCACTGGAATCCCTGCAAACCGTCGAGTCTCGCTCCCTCCTGCAGATCCGAGATCACCACCAACTCGCGTTGCCGGGCCGGCGTGCCATTCAGGGCGTCGTCGGAGAATAGTTCGGCAGCGGTTGTCAATGCCAGCCCGAGCTGGGTCCCCATCCATCCCGGCGCGACAGTGGCCAATCGCTGCTGTGCCATCGCCGCTCGTTGGTCCGCAGGCCACCCCGACCACTCGGCGAAGCTGACCAGTACACGCGGCTGGCGATCGAAGGTCAATAGAGCCACCCGGTCCCCAGCCGAGGTCCTTTTCAATTGTTGTTCCACCGCAGACCGGGCCTTTTCCCATACTCCCTGCCGGCGCATGCTTGCGCTGGTGTCCACCAACAGCACCAGCAGCCGGCCGGTCGGTGCGGGTGCGGTGAACACATTGTCGCGCGCAAAAAACGGGCGGGCAAATCCGATGGCCAGCAGAGCCAGGCAGAGACAGCGGAGTACCAGTAGCCAGAGATGTTCGAGTTTTCGGCGCCGGGTCAGACGCGGCTGCGTGGGACGAAGGAACATGAGCGAACTGAATGGTGTGCGGTCCCGTACCGCACGTCGGATGAGATGGAACAGGATCGGCCCGGCGATGGCCAACGCGCCCAGCAAAAACCATGGAGCGAGAAAATTCATGCGGTCTTCATCTGCTGGTTTTGCCGGGGATTCTTCTCGGCCTCATCACCGCAATTGCTGAGTGGTTGGTAGGGACGGACCGCCGGGCCGTCCGAATCGATCGAAGAACGCGGCGCGCCCGGCGGTCGCGCCCTACCTGACCGCAGGTCTCCAAGGCGGCAAACCGTCGCAAAACGGGTTCTGTTAAGCGCCTCAAAAGAATTCATCCGGTCTTCATCTGCTGATTCCGCCGGTGAACCCGTTTGTCGCGGCGGGCGCGGCTCCGGAGGAAATCCAGCAGGGCCAGTTCGAGCGGGCGATCCGTCAACACCCGGTGATACGCGATGCCGAGTTGCCGGCACGCGACGTCGATCCTCTGGTTGTGGCTCTCTAACCGCCGCTGATACTCCGCGCGGACCGTTTCGGGGTCGAGGTAGAGATCGCGTCTGCTCTCGACGTCCTGGAACATCATGGCCTGATGGAAATCGAAAGCCACTTCCTTCGGATCGAGCACCTGGAACACGACGATTTCGTGTCCCGCGGCAGCCAGCCGACCGAGGTTCGCCTCCAAATCATCTATGGGAGCCAGCAGATCGGAAATCAGAACGATCAATCCGCGTTTGCGGATCAATTCAGCGACGCGCTGCAGCGGATCGGCGAGATTGGTCCGCTGCCCGGCCGGTACCTGTTCCAGTGCGAGCATGAGTTGGCGCAGATGTCCGTGCCGGTGCCGGGCCGGCAGGTAATCGCGCACCCGTTCGTCAAACGTGAACAAGCCAACAGCATCCCCCTGCCCTCCGAGGAACCACGCCAGCGTGGCCGCCAGCGTGCTGGCGTATTGGGACTTGGACCAGTTCAGCGAGCCGTACTCCATGGAACGGCTGTAGTCGACGATCAGATGACAGCGCAGATTGGTTTCGTCCTCGAATTTTTTCAGGTAATAGCGATCGGTGCGCGCGTACAACCGCCAGTCGAGATAGCGCGTGTCATCGCCGGGGCTGTACTGGCGGTACTCGGTGAACTCGACGGAGAACCCGTGGTACGGGCTTCGATGCAGTCCGTTCCAGAACCCTTCCACCACGACGCGCGCCCGGAGTTCGAGATTGCGAATCGCCATCAGCGCCTGGGTATCGACAAATCCCCCCGGCCCGCGCCGGAGCGATGGAGGAACGGACGAAGTCGTTTGCGGCCCGGCTGCCATGCCGACATTGTTCAGCAGAAAGCAGGAAAAGTCCAGTGCTGGGAAGGTGCGTCAGGGTGAAGAGGGAAGAGAGAAGAGCGAAGGGGGCGCTGCATACGGAAATGGACGCTTCACCGCCCAGTTGTAGAGGCGTCCGTCACGGACGTATCCCCCGAACGACCCGCCGCCGAGACGGCGGCCACTACAAGAGCCATCGTTCGTTGGTGGTAATTGGTTGTCATCCATTCAGAATGCGCTGTGCCTGATACCAATAGTGGAATGCTTGCGTGTTGGCGCCTTTGAGACGGTTCAAAGGCGTCCACGGCGCTTGAATTTGCAGATCACGAAGTTCGTCAGCGCGGGAAGGCTGAAAGCGCAACTGCTCAATGGTCACGCCGGCCAGCCGCCGCTGAATCCACGCAGCGATACAGGCGGCTTTACCCGCGGCAATTCGGGCATCATCGCGATGGAACGGCTGGTTCACAAGATGGTTTTGTAACGCACTCACGCCTTCCTGCAAGAAAAGCCCTTGCTCCGTTTTTGCGCCACCCTTCAATTCAAGCTGGCTGTAGAGAAACCCGGCTTCGATGGAATCGTTCAACGTGTCAGCCAGGCTGAAGGTCGCATTGCGATAGACAAGCTGCCGGGCGTGTGTCGCGGCATACACATCAGCGGCCACGCTCAAATCAGTGGCGGCGTCAAAGAGCACTCCGACATCAAAAAGCTGTTTTGCGATGTCAGTCTTGCGGAGCGGATTGTAAAGAATTCCAATGGTGCGCGGGGCAAATGCCGTAAGTTTGTCACCGAGCAAGCTGTTCACCGTCGGCACGGCCACGCGAACCTCACGTTCAGGCATGATGAATGGAGTGTTGATGACAACGGGTTCACAGTGCGGAACGACTTGCGACTCGAACAACACGTCGAGTAAAACATGGTCATTCTTCGCTTCGACGACCGACGGATAGAAGATGCGAAAATGTTTTTTAGGCGGCAGTTCCTTGTCGCGCTGGGCATCGTGTTCGTAGCCGGTCAGCGGCATGAGGCGGCTGACCCTTTCCAGAACGGCGATCAGCTCCTCCGTCTTCGCCTGGGTGACGATGTCCACGTCAATGGACAACCGCCGGATGGGTTTCAGGCGCAGGAGCAGGCTTGATCCGCCCTTGAATTGGATCGGCAGCCCGCTTTCCGCCAGATGACCAAGAAGCTGGAGCGCAACGATGGTCTTCTCCAGCATCACAGGATTTCGGCATCCGATTTCGGACGCTTTTTTCAAAACCGACTGTCTTTCAAAACATTCGGGCGAAATCATTGTTTGTCATCAGAACCCACTAACGCGGACTTTTTCAAAAACTCCGCTTTGATGTGTCGTTCCAATTCCAGCCCGGCGGGGCGGCGCTCGCGCGTATAATCCAGCAGCCGGGCCAGCGAAATCCGCGAGTAGCCGGCGAGATTGCCGAACATGCGGAAATACTCGCCCTCGTCCATCAAGCCCAGCGCCCGGCTCTCCAGGAACAACTCCACCAGCAACCCCTCCACGGTCACCAGATGCCCGTCGTGCGGCTGCGTGGTCGGCTTGGGGCGGATAACCACCGTCCGCTCGCGGATGGCAAACTGCCGCGCTGCCGCCCCCCGCGGGTTCAGGTGGATGTCGTAGCCGTTATCCTGAAGCCGCTCCGCCACGCTCGACATCGCGTCGCGCTCCGTGTGGATGAAAACGGCAAAGCGAGCGAGCAGGAGATGCCCGTAGCTGCGAATCTGTTCGGTGGACCAGCAAGTGAAGTTCAGCAGCGGAAACGCCTTCTCGACCTCCTTGGCCAGCCTGGCGACCGGTTTCGCGTCGAGCGCACAGGGTTCGACGATGCGGGAATACCAGCCGCGCCCGGCGTCATGAATGACCCCGCCGCGCATGAACGCGGACAGATACTCGCGCAGCAACGCGGGCGGACAGGTGATGTTGCGCTGTCGCAACCAGCCCCGGACATCCGCCACGCTGAAATACGCCGCGTGCGTGGCGAGCGCGGGCAGGCATTCCTCTCGCAGAGCTTGTTTTAGAATGGTCTTGTTGTCGGTTGGCATTTTAGTGTGCGGTTGACGCAGCTTCAACGATTTTGATTCCCTCCGTCGTCAGGCCGTAGCGATCCGTGCGCGCGTACAACCGCCAGTCGAGGTACCGCGTGTCATCCCCCGGACTGTATTGCCGGTAGTCGAAGCTGATCTCATCGGTATTATCGGCGTCCACCGGCCAGTCCAATTCGTCGCGCAGGTATTTGACGAGCGATGGAAGCGTCTTGATGGCGCGGAGTTTTTCGAGGTCGTGGGTTGGCATGGATGTTACCGTTTTCCGTACCTGGCTGCGCGGTCGCGAACTTGGAAGCCGATCGGTTTTCTCTCGACCTGCGACGGCGACATCAGTTGACGAATGGCTTCGAAAAGGGAATGGATGTGGGTGTCGTGACCTTCGATCTTGCGTTCCAATTCGGCAAGTTTGGCCGCCAGTTCCCGGTTCAGGGACAAGGTTTCGCGGAGGCGAACGAAGGCACGCATGATGGCGATGTTGACCTGGACGGCGCGCGGGCTGCGCAGCAGACCGGAGAGCATGGCCACACCCTCCTGCGTAAAGGCGTAGGGCAGATACTTGGCATGGCCGCCCCGCTTTAAGGTGCCAAATTGGCACCTTAAAGATTGGTACTCCTGACGTGTCAGTTGAAACATGAAATCGGAAGGAAAGCGGTCGAGGTTGCGATTAACGGCTCGCTTGAGGTCCCTGGTCTCCACTTCATAGAGGGCGGCCAGATCGCTGTCCAGCATCACCTTCTGTCCGCGCATCAAGAAGATGACGCTCTCGATGGACTGAGCGGGGATGACGGCTGTTCGGGTCATGTCAGCAATCCTTGTCGTGGCACGGTCATCGCCTCACAATTCGCAGTGTAAGGGCGGAGAGATTTGCCGTCAAGCAATGGAGGCCCGAGGCGGTCTCGACAAGTCCCGCAATTCTGCGGGATCCCGACGAATGACGGGACTCGGAATGACAACAGGCAATGGACGGCAACCAGGATGGTCGCCCTACAATTCGGCGGACAGGACGTCGGGCAAGCGCAGATTCACGCGAATGGAGTCGCGACGGGCGCGAATCGACTGGCGAAAAACACGGAGTTGCGGCATGGTGTGGCTAACGGCTGTCGGGCCGGAAGGAGAATCGGATTTATGGCAACGAATCGCAGGCAATGGGTCTTTGTTCTTTTTGCATTCCTTGCGGGGGTGATCCCCGCAAGAGCTGCCGACACCGCGCGCCAGTTGCGGCTGGGACATTTTCCGAATCTCACTCATGCCCAGGCGATTTATGCGCGGGCGGGAGGACAGTTTGAACAGAAGATTGGCGTTCCCATCCAGTGGACTTCCTTCAACGCGGGACCGACTGCGATCGAAGCCTTGTTCGGCAACGCCATCGACGCCGCGTTCGTCGGCCCCAATCCGGCCATTAACGGCTTCCTCAAGTCCCGGGGCGAGAAGTTCGTGATCGTCGCCGGTTGCGCCAGCGGTGGTTCGGGCCTGGTGGTGCGGAAGGACGCCGGCATCAAGACCGAGAAGGATTTCGACGGCAAGATCATCGCCACCCCGCAGTTGGGGAACACTCAGGATGTCGCCGCGCGCGTCTGGTTCGGGGACCGGGGTTACAAGCTCAAGGAAAAGGGCGGCTCGCTGACCCTTCTGGCGTTGTCGAATCCCGATCAACTGACGCTCTTCCAACGGAAGGAAATCGACGGCGCATGGACCGTGGAGCCATGGCTCTCGCGTTTGGAACTGGAGGGCGGCGGCGAACTTTTCCTCGATGAACGAAAACTCTGGCCGGAGGGCCGCTACGCGACGACGCTGCTCGTTGTCAACCGGGATTTCCTGGCGGCCAATCCCGTGCTCGTGAAGAATCTTCTCGCGGCCCTCGTGGAGGTGACCCGGCAGATCAACGCCGACAAGGCGGCAGCCGCCAAGGTATTGAATGCGGAACTGAAGAAGGAAACCGGCAAGGCTATGCCGGACGCCGTGATCGCGCGGGCGATGGATCGGGTGGAGTTCACCTGGGACCCGGTCGTTTCTTCGTTGCGCAAGTCCGCCGAAGCTTCTCACAAGGTGGGTTTTCTCAAGACGCCGCCGGACCTCACCGGCATCTGTTCGTTGCGCCTGCTGAACGACGTTCTCAAGGAAAAGGATCTCCCGGTGGTGACGGAATAGGCATCCCATGGATTTGAATTCTTCCGACCCCGAAACCAGTGGTTCGGAATCCGTCCCGGTCAAATTGCGTCTGTCGAACGTGGCCAAGACGTTCACGAGCGGCTCGCAGACCATGGAGGCGCTCCAGCCGGTGGATCTCGAAATCCGCGAGGGCGAATTCGTGGTTCTGTTCGGGCCTTCCGGCTGCGGAAAATCCACGCTGTTGAACCTGATCGCCGGATTCGAGACGCCGTCCTCCGGCGAGATCCTTCTGGACGGGCAACCCGTCACCAAGCCCGGCAACGACCGCCTGATGCTGTTTCAGGAGCACGCATTGTTTCCCTGGCTCAACGTGATGGACAACGTGATATTCGGCTTGAAATGGCTCCGGCCCTATCGCTTCCATCCACGGGCGCGGCGCAAGAGGGCATTGGAATTGTTGGCGATGATCCATCTGGAGGAATTCGCCAGGGCGCCGATTCATGAGTTGTCCGGGGGAATGAAACAGCGCGTGGCTCTGGCGCGGGCGCTGGCGCCCGACCCCAAGTTGTTGTTGATTGACGAACCGTTCCCGGCGATCGATGCACTGGCTCGCGCGAAGCTGTACACCGAGCTGCAGGAGATTCTGGTACGAACGCGCAAGACGATTATTTCCGTCACGCACGACCCGCGAGAAGCCGCCTGTCTGGGCGACCGGGTGTTCGTCTTTACCGGCCGACCGGGACGCATCAAGGCCGAAATCACCATTGATCTGCCGCGTCCGCGCGACATCAACGATCCGGTCGTGGCGGAATGCGCCGGCACGATCGCCGCTCAACTGGAGGACTTCCATGAAAAAGAATCCGGACAGGAGGTATAACCTTTATGTCCTCGGCTTCTATCTGTTCCTCTTCGCTACGTGGCAGTTGGTCTTTGGCCTGAATCTGATCCCGGATTACATCTTCCCAGCACCCTTGGACGTGGCCAAACGGCTGTGGGAACTGGGTGCGGATGGCATGCTTTGGCCCAGCATCAAGGCCACGCTGGTTCGCATGGCCATCGGCTTTTCCATCTCTGCGGGAATCGGTTTGGTCGTGGGATTGTTCATGGGCATGAGCCGCATCGTCAACCGCTGTCTCAAGTCGTTCTTCCTCGGTCTGCAAACCTTGCCTACCGCGGCCTGGGTGCCGATCTCCCTGCTGATCTTTGGACTCAGCGACCGCGGCATCTATTTTGTCATCATCATGAGCTCCGTGGCTGCGGTCTCCATCGCGACCTCCGACGGCATCCTCCACATCCCTCCCATCTACCTGCGTGCCGCTCGCACCCTGGGCGCTCCGTTTTATGCCATGCCGGCTTCTGTCGTCTTCCCAGCCGCGCTTCCCGGTGTCGTCACCGGCATCAAACTTGGCTGGACTCTCGGCTGGCACGGTGCCGTCTCGGCGGAACTCATCAAGTCCACCGTCGGCCTGGGCTACCTCCTTTATATGGGCCGTGAATTGAATGATGCTTCTCAAGTATTGGGGATCATGGTGCTGACCATCTTCTTCGGCCTGATGCTGGATCGGTTTCTCTTCGGCCAGATCGAACGACGAATCCGCATTCGTTGGGGCTTGGAACACAATGGGTAGTGAAGCGACGGGGTTGGGGGTTCGGGTTCGGGGTTGGGGTAACAGCGCGATTAATTTGACGGATTGCTGGAGGGCGAGGCTCCCGCCGAGCCGCTTGGATGCGCTTCCAACCTCGGCTCGCCGGGCCTTCGCAGCGCTGAAGCGGCTTCGCCCGCGCAGGCGGGAGGCTCGCCCTCCAAATGAACTATGTTGCAGGCCCCTAACCCCTGCCGGGTTCTGTCACGGTTTCCAACAGGCGTTGAATGATCTTCTCCACGTTCACGCCTTCGGCTTCGGCCCGATAATTCACGAGAATCCGATGGCGCAACACCGGCGCTGCCAGGGCGCGAATGTCTTCGGCTGTGACGTGCGCCCGGCCGCGTAACAGCGCGCGCGCCTTGGCCCCCAGCACGAGAAACTGGGGCGCTCGCGTGCCGGCCCCCCAGTTGACCCAGTCGTTTACAAAGGTCGGAGCGTTGTGTTGTTGTGGACGTGATGCGGCTGCCAATCGCACCGCGTAGCGGACGAGGTCCTGCGCGATGGGCATCTGACGGACGACCTCGGTAAAACGCAACGCGTCTTCGCCCGTGAAAAGCGGCTCGATGGGCGCCGGCCGCCGGGAAGTGGTCTGCTGCACCACCGCGACTTCCTCGTCCTCGAGCAGATAATTGATGACGACGTTGAACATGAACCGGTCGAGTTGCGCTTCGGGCAACGGATAGGTGCCTTCCATCTCGATCGGGTTCTGGGTCGCGAGCACGAAGAACGGTTCCGGCAGCGGATGCCGGATGCCGGCCGCGGTCACCTGATGTTCCTGCATCGCCTCCAGCAAGGCCGCCTGCGTCTTGGGCGGCGTGCGATTGATCTCGTCTGCTAGAACCATGTTGGCGAAGACCGGCCCCTTCACAAAGACCAGCTGACGGCCAGACTCCGTTTCCGAAAGAAACTCGGTGCCCGTGATATCGGCCGGCATCAGGTCGGGCGTAAACTGGATCCGCTGGAAATCGAGGTGAAAAATCTGGGCGATCGATTTGACGAGCAGCGTTTTCGCCAGCCCCGGCGCGCCGGTGATCAGGCAATGTCCCCCCGAGAACAGCGCGAGGAGGATCTGTTCCACCACCTCTTTTTGTCCGACAATGACCTTGGAGAGTTCCGCGTCGATGCGGGCCCGTCCTTCGAGGAGCTTTTCCACTGCCTGCGCTTCCGTCTGGTGTGTTTCTGTTTCCACGGTGCCTTCCTGTTGGATGATGGTTAAGAAAGTTCTTACACTTGCCTGCCGATTACACTGACGGAACGCCGCGTGAGGTCACGCGGCCTACAACAGAAGGATTGTAGGCCGTGTCCCCCGACACGGCGCGGGGTGAAGCTTGCCATAGGATTCTTCAGGTTGCGCATGATGGGTCAATGGGTCATGACATAGAAGATGACGTTGATCCCGAGCGGAAAGCCGCGTTTCTCGGAGAAATTGTGGAAAAAATAGTCATCCTCGCCTTCGCGCTCCCACGCATCGCCATTGTCGCAGTTGTGCGTGGCGATGACCATGATGCGGCCTTTGTCGTCAAGAATGGCGCGAACGTGCATCTCGGTGCATTGCTCCATCCCGCCACCCTTGCGCGGATGCCGTTCCCAGGTGACGCCGTCGTACTGGCTGCGAATGCCCTGGTGGATGTTCGGCGTCTGCAAGGCATTCTTTGGCCCCTTGAGATCAAACACACAATGGAAAATCGGGTGATCCATCGGCAATTCCACGAACTGTCGTTCGGGCAGGACCCGTTTGATCTGGCTCTCAAATCCTTCCCATTGCCACTCACCCCAGAAATCGTCCGCCATCAGCACGCCGCCGCTCAACAGGTATTTTCGCAGCAGCGGCACCTCCTCGTCCCGCAACAACAGCGCGCCCGGCTCTACCATGTAGATCCACGGATAGTTGAACAGATCCGGATCCGTGAGGCGCAACGTTCGCCCGTCGGGATCCACCTTCATGGAGGTCACCTGCTGGAGGCGGAACGACAGGTTCAGGTCGCTGTCAGGGAAATCGGTGATCCAACTGCCGGCCGACCAGGAACCGGTCGGATCACGATCGCGGATGATCCGGACGAACGTGAACGCGTCTTTTCCAAATCCGGGCGCGTTTGTCCAACTCGGCGTATCAGTGCTGTGTTCGGCGATCTCCCGGGCCGTCTTGACGGTGTTTTCGTTCACCAGAACGCCGCCTTCGGTGTAGATCATCCCGTCCTGGGACATGCGTCTGCCCCTGCCCCTACCCCCACCCCAGAATTGCGCCGTGCACAGGCTGGCCAACAGCACGACCAGTGCGGCGATCAGGAATATGGTTCGCGGAAGTTTCACGATTGGCCTGAACCATTCAAAACGGTGTGGACGGAACCGTTTGTGGACGTGCTGCCAGCAGCTTCGATTTCCAGCAGCAGCCGTTGCGCGGCACGGTACCGGGGCGCGTCTTCCAGGGCCTGCAACACGTGACGCCTGGCCTCCGCTTCGGAGCCGCCTCTCGCATGAAGCAGCCGGGCCACCTGGTAATGCACTTCCGCCGGGTCGGGCGGATCGAGCAACAACAATTTCCGATAGGAGCTGATCGCCTGTTCGTTTCGTCCCAACGCAACGCCCGATTCCGCCAGCGCGCGATTGGGCAACGCCAGCAGCGGATTGATCGCCATCAGACGCTCGGCGTATCGGTTCACGGCGGCCCAGTCCTTCCCCGCTTCCGCCAGATCGATCAGGCGCGTGAACAACTCGACGAAATCGTCTTCCTGTTCCGCGAGTCGTTCGAGCGTTGCGCGTTCGCCTGCGGTGTCGCCCAGGTTGCGCTCGGTCACCGCCAACAGCCACAAGGGATTCGTGGCGCCTTTTTCTCCGTGATAGGATTTCACCAGGGATTCGAGCACCGGCTTTGCCACGGCCCATTGTTTGTCTTTCATCAGTTCCATGGCCTTCTGCAGGCGCAGGTAAAAATTGACCGGATGCGCCTTTTCCCACGCCTCACTGTCCTGTCCCGGCAAAGGCAACGAGAACGGCAGGGCAGTACGGGCGGAAGAGGCCGGAGCCGGCTTGTCGAGGTCGACGCCCGGGGCCAGTTGATCGGCCTGTTTTCGAGCGAACGCGGCAAACTGTTTTTCGATTTCATCCAACGGAGCCGTGCGCGCGGTGATGGCAGCGTTGATCTGTTCTCCGTCGTGCAGGTCGCGCAGCACCTGTTTCAAGGCGTCGAGTCCAAAATGTTCCACGATAAACTCCACGACCAGCGACGACTCGTAGTAGGCGAACTGAAGATGCTTCGGACTTTTCGGGGTGAGAAAGGCGCCGCTGAGCTTGCCCACCGGCGTCAGTTCACCGCCGAGAATCATGTCCCGGTAGGCGAGATTCATGTGCTGTCCCCACGTGGGATCCGCCTGGCGTTCTTCGTAGACGGAGATGCCTTCGCTCAGCCAGCGCGGCATCCGGTTGCCCGTGGCGTTCAGCGTCACCACGTGACAAAACTCGTGCCACAACACCGATTCCCAGTTGGCTGGATTCGCGGCGCGGGAAGACGGACTGTTCGCCGTCACCACCGAACCGAAACAGACCCCTAAATATCCCGGATCCTCCGGAAACCCAAATGTCCGCACGGCGAAATCCTTCTGCTCGGGAAAAATCTCCACCACGGTGGGACGGGGCAACTCCTGTCCGTATTTCCTGCAAAGTGTCTCCCTGCCCTTTTCGAGCAACGGCAACACCCGGTCGCCGTACAATGCCGCTTCGAGGGAACCCATCCGCACGATGAAATGGTCGTTCGTCAGGGTCTGGAACTTCGCCATCTGATCGCGCAACGTCACCAGGTTGTACGCCGTCACGTCATAGGCGTCCTGGCCGCGCACGGCCTCGATCATATCCCAACCCTGCTTTTCCTCCCCGAGCCGCAACAGATCCTGGACAAGCTGCCGACGCGCGGGCAGATACGCCGGCTCGAAAGCCAGCGCCCGGCGCTGCGCTGCGGCGCCTTCTGCAAACAGGTATTTCTCGGAGAGTTTTCTGCCGATGATGAAATCAACCTCGGGATTGGTTCTCCAGGTCTGGAGCGCGGCGGCGCGAGATTCCCGTTCATTGACGGTGTCATTCCGCAGGTGGGCCAGTACCGCCCGGTACGCCAGCGCTTCGGGCCGATACGGATTGACCTGCAACACGATGTCGAGTTGTTTATCGGCGTCGTCGTATTGTTCCGCATCGATCAAATGGTCCGCCAGCAACAGCAAGGTGGGAATGTGATGCGGATTGACGGCCAGCACCGCGTCGATCGCCTTCAACATCTGTTCGCGGTCGCCGTTTTCAAACGATCGTGCCAGGCCGGCCTGCAGATCCGGGTCATCGGGATATTTGACCAGCCCCGCCCGGAACGTATCGGCGGCGAGTTTGTAGTCGTGCTTGTCCAGGGCGAGTTGGCCACTGGCGAGGAAGGCCTCCCGCGGAGGCGGATCGGCATTGCGGGCAAGATAAAAGAAGTTGTCCAGCACCAGCCGCGGTTCAACGCCCAACAACAGCAACGCTTCCCCCATCGCCACCAGGCTGTCCGCATCGCGGTATCTGCGCAGCCGGGATTCAATGAGAGCCTTCAGATCACGCAATTGTCGGACGGCGCCGCGCAAATCATTCCGGGACAAGGCGGCCTCGCGCGCCAACAAACGCAACCGGAGATCGGTCGGAAAATCGTCAACACCCTGGACGGCGTTGCTGTACGCCTCGGGGTAACGGCCCACCGTGAGAAGCGATTGGACCAACAGGATTCGCCACGACTCGTCGTACCCGCGGGACTCGGCATTCTTTTGCGCGGTCTTGATGGCGCCATCGTAATCCCCGTGACGAAACTGCTCCCGGGCCTGTTCGAGGGTCTGAGCGAAAACAGGGGAAGAAGCGACAACGAAGAACACGCACAACAAAAAGCCGACACCCGCCCACCCCGCTACCCCCGACAAGTTTATCCGCTGGACCCGCATACCCGTGCTTATACGCTTTCCCGCGCTGTCCTTCAAATAATAAGACCCGTTAGAGCGCCTAACAATACTGTAGCCGCAGGCTTCAGCCTGCGCGGGAAAGACGCACCCGTAAGCCGAGTCGGACGAGACGCCGCAGAAGTATGCGGCAGCGGTGCGGCTACAGGGGAGTCGGTTTTGTTAGGGGTTCTTAGCCGCGTCGTTGTAGAGGCGTCCGTCACGGACGCATTCGTACTTTCCCACTGTGCCGCCGGGACGGCGGCCTCTACATTGGCCCAGTTGTATGGAGGGCGAGCCTCCCGGTCAGCCGCGGTTCGAGCCCTACCCGGGGAGTGGACAAATCTGCCATCACTCTAGGGCGCCATTCCTTCGCAAGATGTCGGCCACCTCTCGGTGGCCGCCCTCCAAGGCGTGTTGCAGGGGTGTTCTACCGGCGTTATCCTTCGCATTGACGGAGGCTCCGTTGGCCAGCAAGAGTTCGACCATTTCTTGATGGCCCCCTCGAATCGCCAAATAAAGTGGCGTCCAGCCCATACTGTCCTTTGCATGAATGTTAGCGCCTTTGGTCAAAAGCATTTTGGCCCATTCTGTTTCATTTCTCTCCGCCACACGACGCAAGGCCGTTACGCCAGTGGAACTCATCAAGTTGATGTCAGCACCTTTGGCCAACAGGATTTCGGCCACCTCTTTGGATCCCGTTTGGTGCAGCGGCGTCTGGCCCAAATTGTCCCTGGCATTCACGTCAGCACCCTTGGCCAGGAGTAGCTCAACCGTCTCTTTGCGCTCGGGAGTTGCCGGCCCCGGCCATGCCGCATAGTGCAGCGCGGTCCACCCATTATTTCCCTTTGCGTTAACATCTGCACCATTCTTCAGTAATAACTCCACCCGATCTCGTCGACAATCCAGGGCTGCCGCAATCAGCGCGGTCTCCCCAGAATCGTCCTTCGCATTCACATCAGCTCCCTTGGCCAACAAGAGTTCAGCGACTGCCGGCGTGCGTGCGTATACCAACGGTGTTCGACCTTTTGAGTCCTTCGCATTTACGTCGGCGCCCTTGGCCAACAGGAATTGGACCAGTTCCTTGTTACCTCCCCGAACCGCCGCAACCCAGAGTGGAAGGCTGATTCGGCCTTCAGAAGTGAGGCCCAACCCTTTCGCCAGGAATAGCTCAACCACTTCTTTGCTACCTCCCATGCCTGCACATTCTAATGGTGTTGGACCAGTAGTGTCCTTGCCATTGATGTCGGCGCCTGCGGTGAGAAGCATTTCAATCATCCTTTTGTTTCCTCGTCGCGCCGACAACTTGAGTGGCGTTTCTCCTGAGGTCGTGATGGCATTCGGATCGGCGCCTTTGGACAAGAGAAGTTCAACTGCACTTAATTGGACCTGGTTAGCCGCCTCGTGCAAGGGCGTCCAGCCATTGCCAAGTTTCGAATTCACGTCAGCGCCTTCGCTCAAGGCATCTCGAATGGCATCCAATTTACCGTATCTGGCCGCATCGTGGATTTTGCTGCCTGTAACGGGATAGCCAAAGCAAGAGATTGCGCAAACGATGGTCAACACTAAAGTTGCGGTGCTGGTATTCATGGATCAGGTTCTCCGTTCCCGCTGCACCTTTTAGAAGGCGTTTGCCTTGGGTGGTGGTAAATCTTCGTTTGGCGTTTGTCAATTAGCTTCATGCCTAAAGACAGGAGCAGACATCCAGCTCCTGGACACTTCAAACCGCAAGGTTCGCAAATCGTTCGATGCGGGGACTCGGCAGGAGCGGCGAACAGCCCCTAACCGAACTGCTGTTCGACGCCGGTCTCCAGACCGAGCCGTGCTCGCTGACCGACGGTCTCCGTTGTCTGGGCTGGCCGGGAGACCTTCGGTCAAAACCTGTGCTGGGTCAGACTCGACGAAAGGAGAGGCCGAGGGGTCAAGGCGGCAGACCCTCGCACAATGGGGATTGCGAACAATTCAATCCGGCGGCTCGGCAGGAGCCTCGCCCTCCAGTGGACCAAGACCCCAAAGCTGCTGGAACACGCAGAGCTTGTGCTGAGAGTGCGGAAGCATCCCACCTGCGCCGCCGGTCCCCAGCGCCAGCCTTAACGCGCGGCTTCCAACTGCGGTCCGTCGGTCCGGAAGGGCACGGCGGGGAGGCCGGTCTTGTTGCAGAAGTTGGGCTGGGCCGACTCGTCCCACGCGAATCGAACCGCTTTTGGATCGGTTACCTTGGGACTCGACACCACCACCGTCTTGCCCTCAATCACCGCGTCCGCAGGTTCGAACTTGCCATCTGCGCCTGCAATGGTAAACCAGGTCAACGGTTTCCCGTCCTTGCTCATCAGCCCGTCCTCGGCGAAATCAAAGCGCAGGAAAGCCTTGTCGCCACGTACTACCATCCCCTGGTACATCGGACCCGACCAGACAACGTCTTTGCGGCCGTAGGTCTTCGCGAGGGCCACCAACGCGAGACGTTTGCCGACATCCTGCTTGGTGCGCGGATGAATATCAGCGGCGCGGCAACTGTTCCCTGCGAGGAACAACGCTCCCACCAAAGCCAATGTTCCCCAAATGATTCTCGTTCTCTTACTCCTGCTCTTGCTCGTTCTCCTCGGAAAAGGTTCCCGTCCTTTGCCGTCGAGCAGAATAACAATCACCCTGCCCGGTTCAATCGGATAATGGGACTCCTGCAACGACACATTTGATTTGACGGTTTGCTGGAGGGCGAGGCTCCTGCCGAGCCGTTTTGTTGCGTTCCCAGCCACGGCTCGCCGGGAGGCTCGCCCTCCAAGACTGCATGCTTGCAGAAAAACCCTTGCCGCCGGCGATAGGTCGGCCTATAAATTTTCTTGCTCACCCCGTTTGAGGGCCGCCTCCTGCGGCCCTGCAACTGTCGTGTCCCTGTACGGTTCATAACGACGTTTATGAACCAAGGAGTCCATTATGGAAGAGACCGTCCAATTCAAACTCAACGGGAAACCCACCAAGCTGACGGTCGATACCGACCGGAAACTGCTCTGGGTTTTGCGCACCGATCTGGGGTTGACGGGAACCAAGTACGGGTGCGGCGAGAGTTTCTGCGGCGCGTGCACCGTGCTCGTCAACAACGAGGCCGTCCGGTCCTGTCAGACCACGGTCAAATCCGTCCAGGGCAAGGAAGTCGTCACCATCGAGGGACTGGCCAAGGACGCCACGCTGCATCCCCTGCAAAAGGCGTTCGCGGAAAACGACGCGCTCCAGTGCGGGTATTGCACGTCGGGCATGATCATGAACGCCGTAGCGTTCCTGCGGAAGAACCCCCGCCCTACCCCTTTGAAGATTGTCGAAGGGATGGAAGACAATTTGTGCCGATGCGGCGCCCACAACCGGATTGTTCGGGCCATTCAGGCCGCCGCGAAAGAACTCGAAGGAGGGAAGTAACATGAACCAGGACCCCTATTACGAAGCTGAACTCCCGGAGAGCGAGAAGGGTTTTGCCATCGATAGACGCGAATTTCTCAAGATCACCGGCACCGGCATTGTCCTCCTGTTCACCGTGGGCGATTTGTCGACGTTTGCGCAGGAGGCGGGGCGTGGAGGTGCGCGACGGGGGTTACCCACCGATTTCAACGCGTTTCTGAAGATCGGCGAAGACGGACGCGTTGCGTGTTACACGGGCAAGATCGAGATGGGCCAGGGGATCATTACTTCGTTGGCGCAGGAAATCGCGGATGAACTGGATGTCCCCATCGACGCCGTCGATATGATCATGGGCGACACCGATGTGTGTCCTTTTGATGCGGGGACGTTTGGTTCCCTGACGACCCGGACCTTCGCGCCGGCGTTGCGGTCGGCGGGAGCGGAAGCCAGAGCGGTTCTGCTGGAATTGGCCTCGGAGCAACTCAAGACGCCCGTCGAGAAACTGGCGACGGACAACGGCTTCGTCTTCGACAAGGAGAACAAACAGAACCGGGTTTCGTATGCCCAGCTCGCCAAAGGCAAAAGGATTGAACGGCATGCCACGGGGAAAGTGCCCGTCAAGAAGCCATCCGAATTCAAGATCATGGGTCGGCCGCTGGTACACAGGGATGCTGTCGAAAAAGTGACCGGCAAAGCGAAGTATGCCGGGGACATCCAGCTTCCCGAGATGCTCTACGCAAAGATCCTGCGCCCTCCGGCGCATGACGCCAAACTGGTCGATGTCGATCTCTCAGAAGCAAAGAAGGTGAAAGACGTCCAGGTCATCCAGGAAAGCGACCTCATCGCAGTTCTGCACAAGTATCCGGACATGGCCGAACTGGCCCTCTCGAAGATCAAAGCGAAATTCGACAAACCACCGGCGGAATTGGACGACAAGAACATCTTCGATTACCTGGTGAAGAATGCCGCGGAAGGCCGAAACGTGGCGAAGAGCGGCGATCTTCAGAAGGGTGAGGCCGACGCGAAAACGGTCGTCGAACAGACTTATCTGGACGGCTACAAAGCGCACGCTGCGATCGAACCGCATACCGCTGTTGTAAAGATCGACGGCGACAAGGCCACTGTTTGGGTATCAAGCCAGACCCCGTTCAACGCCCAACAGGAGGTTGCGAGGGCACTCGGGTTCCCACCGGCGAACGTGCGGGTCATGCAGATCTTCGTCGGAGGCGGGTTTGGAGGGAAGACGAGAAACCTCCAGGTGGTCGAAGCCGCGCGTCTGGCGAAGCTCAGCGGGAAACCGGTCCAGGTCGCGTGGACAAGAGCCGAGGAATTCTTCTACGACTCGTTCCGGCCCGCGGCGGTGGTCAAGATCAAGTCGGGCGTCACCGACAAGGGCCGCATCAGTTCCTGGGACTACCATGTTTATTTTGCCGGGAACCGCGGGGCGGAGCAGTTCTATGACGTTCCGAACAACAACATCGTTGCCTACGGAGGATTTCAGGGCGGGCCTGGCCAACCGTTTGCCACGGGCGCCTGGCGCGCACCAGGAAACAACACCAACACGTTTGCCCGCGAATCCCAGATCGACATCATGGCCGCAAAAGCCGGCATCGATCCGCTCGAATTTCGGCTCCAGAACATGACCGACCAGAAGATGCAGCGCGTGTTGAAAGCTGTCGCCGAGAAGTTCGGATGGCAACCCGCCAAAGCGCCGAGCGGCAAAGGCCGCGGGATCGCCTGCGGCATCGATGCGGGAACCTACGTGGCCGTGATGGCCGAGGTGGAGGTCGATAAAGCGACCGGCAACGTCAAGGTCAAGCGGGTTGTTGCTGCGCAGGACATGGGGTTGGCGGTCAACCCCGAAGGCGCGACGATTCAGATGGAAGGCTGCATCACGATGGGACTCGGCTACGCTCTGAAGGAGCATATCCGATTCAAAGGCAAAGAGATTCTCGACCTGAATTTCGATACCTACGAGATCCCCCGGTTCTCGTGGTTGCCCAAGATCGAGACGGTCATCATCGACAACAAGGAGGCCGCTCCCCAGGGCGGCGGCGAACCGGCCATCATCGCGATGGGCGGCGTGATGGCGAACGCGATTTATGATGCCATTGGCGTCCGCCTCTTCCAGTTGCCACTGAGTCCCGAGCGAATCAAAGAAGCGGTGAAGAAGACGAACACGAAGTAACGTTCAACGCTCAACATTCAACATCGGACCCCGGACGGTCACATTGTTGAAAACCGGAAAACGATCGTGTTCCGATAAACTTCGCCGGGACGGAGTACCACCGTCGGGAAGCTGGGATGATTCGGCGAATCGGGGTAATGCTGCGGCTCCAGGCAGAAACCGGTGTATCTCTGATAGACTTGGCCGCCTTTGCCGGTGAGCGTGCCGTCCAGGCCGTTGCCCGAGTAAAACTGCACCGCCGGTTCCGTGGACAACACCTCCAACACGCGCCCGCTCGTCGGTTCGTATACGCGAGCCATCAAAGCCAGTTGGCCCGACGGTTTGTTGATGATCCAATTGTGGTCGTAACCGTGGCCGAGCTTGAGTTGTTCGTCGTCACCGTGAATGCGCGCGCCGATGGCGGTCGGTTTGCGGAAATCGAACGGCGTGCCGTCCACCGGACGGATTTCGCCCGTGGGGACCAGCGTGGCATTGATGGGCGTGAATGTGTCCGCATCGACCCTCAGGACATGACCGAGCACGTCGCCGTGTCCGGCGAGGTTGAAGTAGGGGTGGTCGGTCATGTTGACGATGGTCGGTTTGTCGGTGGTGGCCTTGAAGTCGACCCGCAACTCGTTCTTGTCCGTCAACGTGTAGACCGCGGTCACCTCCAGATTACCGGGATAACCCTGTTCGCCGTCCTGGCTGTGGTAGTGCATTTCCAGGGCCGGTCCGAGCAGGCTCTGGAACGGCCGGGCGTCCCAGACGACGGCGAAGAACCCCTGGGTCCCGCCGTGGAGGTGATTGGGAGGATTGTTCGTCGTCAACGTGTAGGTGGTTCCGTCCAGCGTGAATCTGGCACCGGCGATCCGGTTGGCGCAGCGACCGATCAGAGCGCCGAAGAAGGAATTGTTGGCGACATACTGCGCCAGCGTGTCGTATCCGAGCACCACGTCGCCCGTTTGCCCGTTGCGATCCGGCATCTTCAACGACACCACGATCCCGCCGTAATTCATGATCTTCGCCTCGACTCCCGAGGCATTCTTCAACGTGTACAACTCGATCTCCCGTCCGTCCGCACGGCCAAACGGCTGTTGAGTAATCGAGTCCGTCTTGTGAGAAGTCGACGCACACCCGGCCGCGAACAGGCATCCGATCCCCGCCGCAAAGAACATGACCCACCGACAAACATTTCTCATGAATTGCCTCCTGCAAGATTGATCTACCGGTTCCTACCCGCCGTGATGATACAAGAATCCTCTCGTCATTCCAAAGAAATCCCGGGTCGTTCGGCGCGCCGGATTCCGAGGTTCACAGTTCGTAGGAGCGGCCTCCCGGCCGCGACCGGGACGAAAGGTGGTGATTAAGGATTAACGTTCAACATTCAACGCTCCACGATTATCACGGCGTCTTCCGGAACTCCGGCATCTGGATGTTCTCGCAGTTTTCCAGGACGACCGGTTTGCCATCGGGGGTGCAGACGACCACGTTTTTCATGATCCAGTCCCGGGCGTTGCGAATCGATCCGGCGCTGTCGGTGTCGATGGTGACATCCTCCCAATGGAAATCATGCAAGGGTTTCTCGGGATAACCTTCGGCGTCGAACGCTTTCGGGGCCAGCGGGTCCGCCGTGTGCATCGTCACCGACGATGAAGGCGCGGACAATCTCGCGCCGCAGTTCCGGCTCTTCACGCTGATTCGGGAAAACCGGATGTTGCGGAACTCGGGGATCCCCCGTTCGGGCGGAACCACCGGTTTCAGCATCACGTCCCAGTGATCAGGCTTCGCGCCTTTCCAATCCTTGGGAATCGTCGGATAACTGTAGGTCGGCATCCAGTTCATCGCGAACCGGAAAGGCCGCGGGACATCCACCATTTCGATGTCGTGGACCGAGATATTCTCGATGATTCCGCCACGCGTCTTCGCCGACTTGAAACTGACGCCGATCCAGGTGCCGAGCGCCTGGATGTGGTGCACCTCGACGTTGCGCACGCCGCCCGAGGTTTCACTGCCGATCGTGAACATGCCGTGGCCGGAGTGCGTGATGCAGTTGCGAATCACCACGTTCTCGGTCGGACGATTCACCCGCAGGCCGTCGGCATCCCGGCCCGCCTTCAGGCAGATGGCATCATCGTTGCAGTCGATGTCGCAGTTCTGGATCAGGACGTCCGACGAGGAATCAATGTCGATTCCGTCGGAGCTCGGGCCCATGTTTTCCCGGATCACCACCCCGTCCACCAACACCTCCTTCGAATAGCAGACGTGCACCGTCCAGAGAGGGGAACGTTTCAACGTGAGGCCCTGCACGACGACGTCGGCCGACCGCAACACCTGGATCAGGCGCGGACGTTGGCAGTCGTAATCCACCGCCCAACGCAGGCCCTGGGCTTCGTAGTCTTTCAGCATCCCGCCACGCTCGTCTTTGCCCCAGAATTTTTCCCACCAAAGTTCACCCTGGCCGTCGATCAGGCCCTGGCCGGAAATCCGCACGTTGTTCTGCTCGCATACATTGATCAACGCCGCCGGCCATCGCATCTCGATCCCCGCCATGCGCGACCAGATCTCGGGGTACGCCGCCTCCTCCTGCACCCCGCGAATCTCGACCCCTTCGTCCACCCGGAAATGCACGCCCGACTTGACGAATAACGAGCCGGACAAATACACACCCGGCTTGAATACGACGGTGCCCCCGCCCGCAGCCGCAGCGGCATCGATCGTTTTCTGAATCGTCTCCGTGCAAAGCGTCTTGCCATCGGGTCGCGCGCCGTGATCCGACACGGAGAATTCGGTTGCGTTCAAGCCGATTGCTGTGAAATCAGGTTTCATTTGAGTTGGTCTCTCACCTTCGGTTTCGGTTCACCATGGTTGCTGGCCAGTTCTCCTGGAGGGCGAGCCTCCCGGCGAGCCGCTTCGGTCCGCTTCCAGCCTCGGCTCGGCGGGAGCCTCGCCCTCCAGTACTACCACGGCCCGTCAAATGAGTGATCACCCGCGCTTGTCAATCCGCTGTCCCCTTCCCCTCGGGCAAACGGTTCACCGGGGGCGTCTTCCCCGAATGTACGTCGAGCAACCGGGCGTGGGTCGCCTGCATCGCCTCGATCATTTCGCGATAGGGACGGTCGGTGACGTCGAGAATGCCGATGTTGTAGTTCTCGCCGTCCATTCGTCCCGTGGCCGGTTCATCAATCCACTGGAACCAGTGGGCGCCGATCACCGCCGGATGAGCCGCCGCGTGTTCGACATAGTACCGGTACGCCACGCCGCGAGCCGATTGATCGGCTGCCTGCACCAGTCCAGGCGCGAGTCCGCGGCCGGGTGCGCCGATGTGAAATTCACCGATCAGGATCGGACGACCGGTCAGTTGGTAGCACTTGTCCAGAAACTCCGGGTTGGGCGCGTAGGCGTAGATGTTATGACTGTAAACGTCGAACACCTTCGCCATCTGAATAACCTCCGCGGGCGGCTTGCCGCCGAACCGGATGCCGAGGTTCAAATGATTGGGGTCATGTTTCTTCACCGCTTTGGTGATGGCGTCCAGGTACCGTTCAAAGGCGCGCAGGACAAACTCCTTGCGGCGCTCGGGCGTGTCACCGTTCGCAAGCCAGGTCTTCAATTCCTTTTGCATCGCGCTTTCGGGTCCCGCGAGGATCATGTCCACCAACTGCGATTCGCGGCCGGGCCAGGGCGGCTCGTTGCCGATGAAATAGCCGATCAACCACGGATCATCCTTTCGGGGTTCGCATTGGGCTGCGGCCGTTTCCTCGACGCGCCGGGAGAACTCTTCGGAATAAACATCCGGCATCCCCATGATCGCGCGACCGGCTTGCCAGCCGCGTACGTTCATGATGTATGGTTTGCGGGGTTGCGCCTCCGCCATCTGCGGATCACGACCGTACAACGTGTTCAGCCCCCAGGCCTCCATCCGGCGCAACGTCGCCACCGCTGCCTTGGGCCGCCAATCGTCGCCGTAGCGGCGTTGGAGATTCCACGAGTAAAACGAGGGGCCAAATCCTCGTCCGAACCCGCCTGGCGCGGCATTGGTCGGGCCGGCGGGCGGTAAGGACGCGAACAGGTCTTCGCGCCCCGTGGTCCGGCTGCTGGGCGCCGCGCCGATCCCGTTGGCGCCGGAAGAAAAGAACAGATGACCTTCCGGACAAACAAACCACCAGCGCCCATCGATTTGTTCGACATGGAAAAAGCCGGTGGCTTTGGCTTTCGTGTTCGCAAAGCCGCCATAAGGACAGCGGTCCGTGGCATGGGCGTTGGCCAATGATTCCGTTTCTGCCGTCCACGCCTTCTTCAAATCGTCCAGCGACCTCGCCTTGCCCGTCCATTCGGCATGAATATACTGGCCGAACTCATCGATCAACGGTTTGCCTTCCAGGACGGCGTCACCGGGATCTTCCTTCGACAACCGGACCGAACGAATCTCCAACGTCGGGGTCCCGACGGGGTACGGCATCCCCACCGTGATCGCCTGGACATTCGTCAGCGAACCGTGGCCGCCTTGCTCGACATTGATCCAGTAGGAGTTGCGCGGTTTGTTCATGGTGGCGGCAAGGTCGGACCCGTCGCCGGGCGGATTCCGAAAGAAGTTCAGCGGGATGGAGGCGCGGATCCAGACGCCGGGCAACGGATGAATCCGTTTGGTGATCAGTCCGTTCGGTGTATCGAAGCCGAGTTCGAAACGTTCCGGGGACGATGCTTTCAGTTCCAGCACGAGGAACTCATAGGGCGACCAATCGGAGGGCAGATCGGGATTCAATTCTTTCAACGTCCACTTGTGTTCGATGGAGAAGTTGACGGACTTAGGGGCCTCGGCGGCAATGGCGGGGAAGGGACAGAGGAGCGCCAGCAGGGCGACCGAGCAGAACACCGGTCCAGTTTGGCTCGCGAACAGCGCCTTGAACCTACGATAATTGTAGGGCTGGCAGCCCGCAGGGTTGCCAGCCGCGGTTGTTCGGCAAGACCCCTGGCGCGAAACCCTGGGGGCTTCGCGCCCTACAATTCCGGACAATGGAGACCTGCGCCGAACGCCAGGAAGTTTGTTGATGGCTTTCATGGTGTTGTTTCCTTTCCATCGAGATCGGTGCGTTTGCGGATGACGCGCACAAGAGCGGGAGCAAAGGCATGTGCGCCGGCCCATCATCGATTGGCCGGCACCGGCTGGCCAAACTGAACCGCGTTGCCGCTGATCATCGGGCGCCGGTTCTTCGACAAGGTCATCATCTCGGCGCCGGCCAACAGCACGGGACCGTATCCGTGCGCCGCAAAAACGCTGACAGGCCGGTAGTAGTAGAACGCGGGATCGAATCCCATGCCGGTGCCGACGCAGGTGTCTTCGACCTGTCCGATCGCGTTGACCTTCGTGGTGACCCCGTTCCAGCCGAGCGTGACCATCGGACCGTACGCCAGTTGATCAAGCCAGCCGCGGTTGACGGCGTGCGCAATGGCATAGACATACATGGCGGATGCCGAGGTCTCGAGATAGGAATCCGGACGATCCAGGAGTTGATGCCAGAGACCGGTGCGGTCCTGGCATTCGGCGAGTCCCCGAACATGAGCGCGGAACTGGTCGAGAACAGCCTGCCGTCCGGGATGATCTTCGGGCAACACTTCCAACAACTCGGCCATGGCCATCACCGCCCAACCGTTGGCCCGCGCCCAGCGGAATTCCGGATGCGGGGCCATGCCAGCCACCCAACCGTGCATGTACAGGCCTTTTTCCTTGTTGAACATTCGCTGGGAGAACTGCAACACCTGTTTGACGGCGTCATCGTAATACCTGACCTCGCCCGTCAGTTTTCCCATCTGTGCCAGCGCCGGAATGCTCATGTACATGTCGTCCAACCAGAGCGATTCCGCCATGGGACGGTTCCGCGCCAGGGTGCCGTCCGAAAACCGGAACTGCTTGTTGCGGATCCAATCCATGTAGTTGTCGATCAACGGACGCAGATCGGGGCCGACGCCGGCGCGCTGCGCCTTGATCATCGCGGCGCACATCGCCCCCGAATCGTCGAGAGATCCCGGTCGCAAGACCGAACGGAACAGGAATCCGCCACCGCCGCCGCGTCCGCCGCGTCCGCCGCGGCGTCCCGTCCCCGGTGCCGGAGGTTGTCCGTCGAACGGCGGCGTATTCGTCGGGATCTGGTCACGAAAGAACGGGGCGCGGTCAGCGATGAACTGCATCCGTTTCGCCACGTACTCCTTGAAAAGCGGATCGCCCGTGACCTCGGCGGCGCGGAGCATGCCGGCGTAGGTGACGCCCCATTCGTAGCCGATGATCAGAAACGATGCCCGCTCGATCGTGGCGTCGGGGTTGGGCTTGCTGAAGTCGGTGATCTCGGCGCCCGTCTGTCGGTTGACGATCCGCGCCGGAGTATTGGTCTCCAGATAGCTGACGATCCGGTTCAGCACCTTCGCGGTCTCCTCGGCCGGCATCGGCCCGTAGGGGACCGGGTAGGCGGGGTTGAACCGATTCGGATTGAATGGAGATTGCCCGAAACCCTCGGCCTGATTCGTCGTGGCCGGCTGCGGGGCGGCCGGCGCCGCCGCTGCGTCCTGGGCGAGAAGCGACGGCCCCGCGAACAGGAGGACCGGGCAAAGAAAGGAGAGTAAGCATTTCGAGACGATTCGATTTGTCATGTTTTTCATAAGTATCCCGGGGAACAACGCTATTCGTTTGCCGCTCCTGCGCCTCCGCCCGCGCCACCGCGGCCTCCTCTTCGAGCGCCACGCGTTGCATTCTGCGGAGGCATTTCCATAGGCAACTGATCGGCGCACATCTCCAACACCTCGATGGTATTCAATCCCGTTTGTGCGGCGCCGTTGGTGCCGGCCAAACGAGATTCCTCGACCGGGTTCAATGAATCAGGCCCTTCAATCGTCCGTGGCGGCTGCCCCCGACCCCGCAACGAGGCGATGGCTCGCTGGGCGAACATGGGGTTTTTCGTTTTCATGTAGGCGAAAGCAGCGAGACGCGGCGCGCTCTGGTTTCCGCCCAGGTATTTGCCATCGGCGCCTTCTGTGCCGGTGGTATTGTCTTTCAGAAGTACATCTTTGGGCGCCGCATACAGGCGGCAGTACTGGAGCCACAGCCTTTGCCATTGCGGGTCATCGAGAATCTCGCTCAGCTCCATCGCCACTTCGCCGCCGCCCATGATCGTCGCGAGGTTGTAGGTGCCGGGCTCGTCTGAGAGTTGGTACAGCTTGCCAGTCGCAGGATCGTACCCCATCACCAGATTCCGTCCGGTCCGCATCCCGAACGGCATCTTCGCAAGACAATCGACGCCGATAAGGATTTTGTCGCGCCATTTCGTGTCCCCCGTACGCTCCCATTCGGTCATCCAATTGCCCACAAACGCCAGCCAGTCCGGGCCGAGTCGGACCCGGCCCGGCGCGACCTTCTTTTCCGCCTCGGTGATCGGTTGCGCCTCGCGCATCGGATCAAATTCGGTTGCCTTGTAATCCGCATTGACCATCTCGTGCATAATATCGCCGGTGCGTTCGTCGGTGGTGAGATAGTAGTAGATCCGACGGTACGCAGCCTGGCTGATCCGCGCTTCTTTTGCGCCGTCACCCCAATGCCGCACGTTGTGGCGCGAGCCGAGCCCGGCAAATCGGCCCAGATGATAACAATCCACTTCCCCGGTGTGACGCGTCATCGCCTCGGCCATCCGGAAAATATCGGCCCGGCCCGATCGCAGAAAACTGTACCAAAGCCACATGTCTGTCCCGAGTTCGGAATTATCCCAGGCCATGCCGCCCAGGTCGTACCGCCAGACATGGCGAACGTCATCGTACGAATGCCGCACGTCGCCGTAATCCCAGAAGCCGTACCAGTTCTGTTCGTCCACCTGCTTGAGGTAAAAGTCGACCGTCGCATCGAGTCCGCCTTCGACGGCTTTCTTGAAAGGGGTCGACCGGTCCTGCAGGCTCCAGACCCCGAAGGCAGGGACCGAATGCATGTACTCGGGCGTGCAAACCAGCAACGGCGGCTGGCTGCCCGCCTGCGCCATCCTGGCGGTCTCTTCCTTGCTCGGGACGCCGCTGGTGGCAAACAATGTCAGTTCGCTGGTGCGCGCCACGCCGACCGGCGTGCTGAACCCGGGCTGCACGTCCTCGTAAGCCGCCTCCAGACCATGCGCCTTCGTATCGTAATGACGCAGGTCCATCACCGTCGCATCCGGGGACCACATCCACACAGATAACTCGGCTGCCTTGGTGCCGGCTGCGCGCACTTCGAGGGAGGTCGGATAAGACTGCCAGAAATTCTGAAGGCTGACGGCCAGCCCGCCGCTGACGTCGCCCACGAAGACCAGGCCGGATGCCCGTTTGCCGGCGGCGCAGGCCAACCAGCAGCTCTGCGGATTGGTGCGTTTCTCGATCGTGAATCCGTCGGGATTCAACTGGGCCAATTTGAAATCGTCCCAGACCGCCCAATCGGTCAGCCAACCCTGGCTCCTGGCATTGACCTGGTTCCGATTGGGAACGCGCTTGCCCGCGATCTGGTCCGGATACACATCCGCGCCGGTCTCCGGGTTGGCCACAAAGCGTCCGCTTCGTCCCACCATTGGCTGGACCGGCTCGGCCCACAGGCCCGAACCTTCGCCGGAGAACCGGACATGGTGGTTCTGCACTTCTTCGCGCATCGGCACGGAAAAGACAACGCCAAGTCCGCGAATGAAATCCTTCTGCTCGTTGCCGTCGTAAACAATCGTGTGGACCATACGCACCGAATCCTGGCCGGCGTAGAAATACAGGCGCACCACGAACGGGAGCCATTTCCGTGTGCCATCGGGCAATTCATGTTTGCCTTCCAGTTTCACCACGGCCCGCACCGGTCCGGATTGCTCCAGCGTGATCTTCTCAACCTTGCCCACGTACTTCTGTCGTCGCGGAGAATCCTCGGGGTTGCCGTCCGGCCCGTCCTGCAGAATGCAAACGAGGTGTCCGTTGCGCGCCACTTCTTTTCCATCGACCGACATCGACAAGAGGATGTCATCTCCCGATTTGGGGATGATCGCTTTCAAACGCCCCGTGTCGATCTCGTACCCGGTCTCACTTTGCCGTACCTGCACGACGGCGCCCGTGGATGCCGGGGCAGATTCTTCGTTCAGCTTGAGCGGACCGGCGATGTCCGGACCGGCCACGGTCGCAAAACCGCTCCACTTCAACGAACCATCTGGCCAGTAAGCCATCGGCCAGCTCTGCAGTGGAAGCGCCTTGCCGGCGGCGGTGGTCAGCGTGAACGTCTGGCTCTTTTGGACGGCGCCCTTCGGCCAGGGCACCCCCCAACTGACTCCGCCCGCGACGGGCGGCTTCTGGTTGCCCAACCAGTTGAGTGAAACGGGCTGAGGTTGGTCAGCAGCTTTTAGAGCGGTGCCGAGGAAGGGAAAAAAGCACAGAATAGAGATAACCCGAATTGAAAAGCGAATCCACAGACGCATCATAATTGTCCCCCGTCGTTTCAAAACCGAATGCGCGGCGGACGTTTGAGTACCCGTTTACCGCCGAACAATCAAGCCGGATTCCCGGAAGCGGGCATCCAAAGGTGCTGTCACAGTAGCGTCCAGGCCTTCGCCGCGCCGACGATTTGCGCTTGTAATTTCTCGCTCCCGCACGACGCGACTTTCGGGTCTCCTGCCGTTGCTGGTTTGCCACAGAAGGCAGCGGCGTCTCGCGGACTCGGCTCCGCCCCACCACCGCGGGGCTCGGCTATCCGGCCACGTGAAACGTGGTGAACATTCATTCGCGATTACCCGTGCGGTATCCCCTGCCAATTTGCCAGGCCGAGCAGAAAGGGCGGCGGATTTCACGTTTCAAGAATCGACGCCGGTGCCTCGAAGGGTAAACGATTGGCGAGGAGGAAACAGGCAAACGCAGCGAGTGTTGAAACCGTTGCGATGATGATTGCCAACCGTTCGGAAGGTTCCAACGCCTCCCAGCGCAGCCACCACCTGACAACCAAGGCTCCCACTTTCCCATAGTACAGTTCAAGATCCCGAGAGTCCCGCTTTGAATCCTCGGGCGGAAGCGTGCCATCCTCCCAGTCGCCTTCCACCTTGGAGGTTCCCAGCCTAGGGGACTGCCGCTCTGAACGAACGTGACCGGCCCAATACACCAGGCTGGCGCTGCCGATGCCAAGGAGCAGAAGAACAACGCCGAGCGTGTTGAATACCGCACGGTGCTGAAATGACGAACCAAAAATTGACAACGATTCGTTCACCGTCCATTGGTTCCTCTTGAAAGTTGGCTTTCGTGTTTCCAATCGATCCTCGAATTCCAATGTATCACTTCCGCAACCGTCATCCAATTGCCGAAAGGGCGAACGGCGGCGACGACGCTGGCACTCAGAGCGCAGAGGGGCAGGCAGGCAGGGGGAGAGATTCCTCGACAGGCTCGGAATGACAGACTCTGCGGACGGGTTAACCACGAATACACACGAATGGTGTAGTGGCCGCCGTCACGGCGGCTTTGAAGAACGCAGAAGCGTCCGGGCCTTCGCCGCTACAAGCCGGCTTGCCGAGATTACGGATTCTTGAGCGTGGACGCGGCCAGAGGTCCGGCCATCGTTTGAGGCAATTCGCGGGTCAGGCCGTCCGTGATTTCCACCGGCTTGGATTCGATCTGCACTTTGGCTGGCTCCAAACCGGTGCGGGACGCCGTCAACGTGATCGCGCCGGGCTTGAGGGTCGAGCGGATGAAGACGCGGTTGATGCCGCATTCGGTGTCGAGCCAGAGATTGTTCACCGAGTTGGTCTTGCCGCTGTTGTAGCCGCCGCGCCAGATGGCCGGGCCTTGAACGGCGAAGTCCACCCGCGCTTCATCCGTTGGGCAACGTTGTCCTTGCGCGTCCACCACTTCCACGTCGAAAAAGGCCACATCCGAACCGTCCGCCACCAGGCCCTTCGGGCCGGTGTGCGCCGTCAGTTTCAGACGCTTCGGATCGCCGGCGGTTTTGATTTCGTGCCGGGCAACGGCCTTGCCGCTGTTGCTGCCCACGGCTTTGATCGTTCCCGGCGCGAAGGCGATGTCGGGGAATGCATAGATGTAACCGTTGGTCGGCGTCTTCACGATTCCCTTGGATTTGCCGTTCACGAAAAATTCGACCGCGTCACAGTGGTTCGCCGCCACATAGACGGTCTTGGTCGTGTTCGTCGGATAATTCCAATGCCCGATGATATGGATGTCGGGCGAATCGTTCTGCATAACGCGGTAAACGTAGAACGCTTCCTTGGGCAGCCGAACGGAGTCGATCTTGCCGCTCACGCGGCAGACCTCGCTGCTGTCCTGACGGCCATCCGCGTTGGAATCGGACCAGTAGATCGACGCGTAGCCGGACCATTTGGAGTGCGCAGGGTCGGGATTGGAAATCCGATTGGTGTAGTAATCGTAATAACGCCTGGCGGCGGCGAGACAGAAGGTTTCAGAGTTCCAGTGATAGGTGTCGTTCGGGCCGGGTTTGAAGCCGAAATGCGGCGGCGAATAATCGTCCCAAAACCGGCGCGCGGCTTCATCCCGGAAATCCTCGGTCTCGATCAGCGGCGCCCGGTCGCGGCGCTCAGCGCTGTAGGCGCGGAACATGTTGGTGGGGCCGACGAGTTGATCCGTACGCGGGTCCTGTCCGATCATCACACCGTAAAACTCGGCGATGGGGGTGAGGGCGGTATTGGCGGCGTTGTTGCTGTCGCCGCGCGTGCCCATGACCCGGCCGCCGTTGGGGTCATATTGTTGGCGCAGTTCCACCATCTGCTGCATGTGCGGGGGCGTGACGACGGTGTTTCCCGCTTCCCAGAACAGGATGCTGGGATGATTGCGGTAATAGAGGATCGTGTCGCGCATGACTTCGACGCGCTGGTCCCACTGGCGGCCTTCGACATCCCTTTCCTTGTCGCCGGCCGGCGCGATTTGGATGATGCCGAATTGTTCGCAGGCGGAAACGTCCACGCGCTGCGGCGCGATATGCATCCAACGGATGTAATTGGCGTGGCTCGAACGCATCAGCGCGGCGTTGAAGTCGTGCATCCAGTCCGGGTACGCCTGACCGAGGCCGGCCCAATCGTCGCTGGAGCGCTGGGCGTAGCCGGTGAGGTACACGAACCGGTCGTTGAGCCAGACCCCGCCCTTGCCGGCGCCGCCCTTGAACTCCGTTTTGCGAAAGCCAGTGTGGGTCTTGCGCACGTCGACGACCTTGTCGTTGATGGTGAGAATGGAATAAACGTCGTAAAGATGCGGGTCGTTCACGTCCCAGAATCTGGCATTGGCCAGTTTCCCCGTGGCTTTGAGGACCTCGGTCTGGCCGCTGACGAGATCGGACGGTTCGCCCCTGAACCTCGCCCGTACCACGCCGTCGGCATCCACGACGACCGCGGAGACCTCGATGGATTGTTGATCGCCGGATTCGTTGCGCACCTGCGATTCCACCGTCACCTCGCAGGTTTTATCCTTGATTGAAATGTTGGCAGGATACACATACACGCCCGTGGTCTTGAGGTTCTCGTAGAGGGGAAAGGTCTGATAAACCTTGCCGGTGAGATGGAGCCAGACATCGTGGTTCAGTCCGCCGTAGTTCGGATTGAACGCGCGGCCCATCCATTCAAAGGAAACCCCCGTGGCTTCTTCCTTGTAATCGTTGCTGTTGTCGACTTTCACGGCGAGGACGTTTTCCTGGTCGCCGAAGTTCACGAGATCGGTGATATCGAGGCCACAAGGCGTGACGCCGTTCTCGTATTTGCCGGCGGGTTTGCCGTTCACCCAAAACCGGACCGCCTGCTTCAGTCCTTCGAATTCGAGGAAGACTTTTCCGCCTTTCGCGCTGGCCGGCAATTTGAAATGTTTCCGATACCAGGCGAGGCCCATGTACTGGGATTTCTCTCCGCCGCTGTGGCTGATGATTTCGTCGTAGGTATCGACGTCGTTGTACGTGTGCGGCGTGCTGACGGCGATCCACTTCGAGTCGTCGAACCCGGGCTTCTCGGCGTCGGCGACATCTCCTTTGATGAATTTCCAGCCGGGATTGAAGTTAAACATAAGGCGCGGCGAGGTTGGCGGAACAAACCGCGATTCTGCGGCGAAGATCGGCGTGCTACAAATGCCGACCAAGAGCGTTGCAAGGACGGTCACCGGATGACGAACGAGAGCGGAACCTGTCATGAGAAGTCTCCTAGCATGGTTGTCCAAGAAATCCGTCCGTAATATGATGGGCCGTCCCTTCCTGTCAAGCATCAGGTTCCCCCGAAGGAGAGCCAAACCTGTCGTGGAAACGCATTGATTTGGTGGGCGGACTCGATAGACTCGCGTGGAAAATGGCGAAGCAGCGAGGATGCGGAAAGGTGTCCAAAATGGAATACTCTCCTGGCTCAAGGGTGCTGTCCATGATTCGAGGCCTGGTAAATGTTTTTTCCGCGCCCCTTCTCTCTTCTCTCGTCGCTCTTCTGTTGTTCACCCAGGCGTGCCACACGCCCCGGCCCGCCGTCCACAGCCGGTTCGACGTTCGCTCCTTTGGCGCGACCGGCGATGGCACCACCAAAGACACCGTCGCATTCCAGAAAGCCCTCGACGCCTGCGCGGCTCGGGGCGGGGATGTGGTGGTACCTCCGGGAACCTACCTCATCGGCAGTTTGGTGATGGTCTCGCACACGACGTTGCGGCTCGAAAAAGGCGCCAAGCTCCTGGGGAGTCCGGACAAGGAGGACTATCCCCTGATGCAGGTCCGTTGGGAAGGCCGTTTGCGTCAGGGCCACCGGGGCCTGATTTACGCCAGCGGCGCCAGCCACATCGCCATCGTGGGCGAAGGCGACATCGAGGGAAACGCCGCGTTGGGCAATTTGCGGAACCCGCGCGGCCCGTGCATTTTTGAGCCGATGGAATGCCGGGACATCCTGCTCGAAGGATTCTCGACCCGGTACGTCCGCATGTGGGCCATCCATCCGACGTTCTGCGAGCGCATCGTCGCCAGGAACCTCCATATCCGCAGCACCCGAAGCAACGGGGACGGCATCGACGTCGATTCCTGCCGCAATGTTCGCATCGAACACTGTGACATTGACACGGGGGATGACGCGATCGTCCTCAAGTCCGGACGGGGCACCGAAGGCGCGAAGATTGGCCGTCCCACGGAAGATGTCTGGATCAGCGATTGCACGCTCGGCAGCAGTTTTGCCGGGTTCGCCATCGGCAGCGAGATGTCCGGCGGGATCCGCAATGTTCACATCGAACGATGCCTTTTCACTCACGGCGCCAACAGCATTTTCATCAAAAGCCGGGTCGGCCGGGGCGGCTATATAGAAAACGTCAACGGCAAAGACCTCGAGTGCCGGGCCAACACCTTCTTGTTCATCGACCTGGTGGCGCGCGGCATTCAGGACGAAGAGCCCGTGCCCGGTGCGGAAGGCATCGCCCAGGTCCGGGGAATCAGATTCTCCAACATCAAGGCGGATGTGCCCACCTTCATCGACGCGCACCTGACCTCTCCAGAAAAGCCGATTGAGGGTCTGTTCATTTCCGATGTTACGGGTACCTGTCGTCGCGCCCTCAATCTGGCCAACATCCATGGCGGCGCGCTTTCCAACATCAACCTCAGCGGTTATACGAACCCTTTCTTGACGGTCACCAATGTGACGGGGATTGCGATCGACAAGATTAAGGGACCGTAGGCAGGTTCGGTTGGCATTCAGACTGTCCACGGGCGATTGCTGCTCGTGAAGGATCCCCGGGGATAGGAACGTCGGTCAGGATGATTTCTGCCACACCCGTTCTCGGGCGGCGCGCAACTCCTCCAACACACGATCATTCGATTGCGGATAGAGTTTGGCCATGCAATCGGGGCAAATGCCGTGGCTGACCACGGTTTCCGAATGCTGGGTGATATAGCTTTCGATCTGATTCCAGTAGCCTTTGTCGTCGCGAACTTTCTTGCAGTTGGCGCAGATCGGCAACAGTCCGCTCAGGACCTTTACATTCGCCACCGTTTCATCGACTCGACGCTGCAATTCCTGCTCCCGCAATTTAAGTTGATGGACCCGCAGCCCATGTACGGCCAACACGAACACAGGCAACGCCAACCCGCAGAGCATGTAAAACCAAATCGTCTGATAGAAGTGCGGCAGGAGGTCGAAGGAGAAAGAATCGCCCTGCGTATTCCAGACGCCATCCGCGTTGCAGGCGATGACCTGAAACCGATACTTACCAGGCGGCAGACTGGCATAATGAGCCGACCGGCGTGTACCGGCGTCCACCCACTCCTTGTCGAATCCCTCCAAGAGATACTTGAATCGCACTCTTTCGGGAGCGAGGTAGCTCAAGGCCGTATAGGAGATCTCCACCTCTCCTTCGCCCGGCGCGATCCTGGCATCACGACCCAGCGGTCGCGTCTTTTTGTTGATGGCGACGCTCTCGATGTAAACCGGGGGAATCAGGTTATTCGAGAACATGCGGTCGGGATCAATCGCCACCATCCCTTTCAGAGTGCAAAACAGAAGCTGACCTTCCTTGGTCTTGCAGTTCGTCGGCTGAACGCCAGCCACGCAAGCCGTCGTCTTCATGCCGTCTTTGACGCCGATGGAAATCGGGCTGATCTTTCTGATCTTTCCCTCAGCAAAAGCGTTGAGGTCGGCCTTGCTGACCCGAAAAATCCCCTGGTCGCCACTGAACCAAAAGTTGCCTTTGCCGTCATCGAGGATTCCATGAACGAAGCTGGCAAGAAGCCCGGCTTCCGCCCCATAGTTGAAAAATCGCCCCCTCTTGAACCGGCTCAATCCACTCCTCGTTGCGAACCAGAGGGCCCCGTTTTCGTCCTCGTGGATGCCCAACACCCGATTGTTCGCAAGCCCATCCCGCACTGTGTACGTGGTGAACCGACCCTCCCTGTAACGGCTGACTCCTCCTCCGTTCGTAGCCACCCAAATAGCCCCCTGACGGTCGTATAAAATTGCACGGATCTGGTCGCTTCCCAGTCCATCCCGCACCCGAAAGACCGTCATATTGCCCTGCTCAAATCGAAACAAGCCGTTCCCGTCCGTCCCGATCCACATCCGTCCTTCCGGATCGCCGTAAACCACTTTGATATCGAACACCCGCCTCCAACTCGGGGGACTGGCGAGTTGGCCATCTTTCATCACGAGCAGCGTGCCGCCGGCTCCAATCCAGAGGTTCCCTTCCTTGTCTTCCCCAATCGAGGTCACGATGGGGATGGGCCTTCCGCCGAATTCGGTGTAATTCGTGAGGACGCCGTTGCTGAGTCTGGAAAAGCCACCTACCGTACCGATCCAGATGGCGCCTTTGCTGTCTTGAAATACTGTCCGCGTACTATCACTTCGCAGGCCCTCTTCTTGTGTGAGAGTGGTCACCTTGGTCTTCCTCAGACGGGCCAGGCCGCCCACTTCCAACCCGACCCAGAGACTGCCTTCCCGATCCGCACACATGCTCGATACACCGGCGGAACTGATTCTGGTGTCGTCGGAGAAATGCTCGAACTTCCCGTTGATCAAACGGTAGAGACCGTCTCGCGAACCGGCCCAAACGATCCCATCCGCATCCTGGTAGATGTCCGCGTAACGCGGGCTGAAATTGTTCTCTCCGGTGTAGGTCGTCAGGACACCATTGTTCCACTTCTTGACCACCTGGTCCTCAAAACCAACCCAAAGAGATCCGTCGTGTCCACAAGCAAGACGATCCGTCCGCCCGTCCCGGTCATCGATGATCCCATTGAGCACGACGAATTTTCCATCCACAAAATGGTACACGGCGTGGCCCGCAGCCACAAAGACACCCTGCGATCGATCGGCACAGAGTGCGGTGATGAAGTCGGTGGCCAACCCGTCTTTTGTCGCGAACGTGGTGAAGGTCCCGTGAGAATAACGGCATACCTTCTGCGCCGTCCGAATCCAGATGTTTCCAGAGCCGTCTTTGGCAAGTTCCCGGATCACATCATCCGGCAATCCATCACTGACCGTGAAGGTGGTGGAACGCCCATCCTTGATCAGCGTCAGCCCGCCAGAAAAGGTGCCGACCCAAAGCCCTCCGTCGTCGTCTTCCAGCAGCGAGAACACTTCATTATCCTTCAGAGTTCCGGTCTGCACGCCAAACACAGTGAAGGTGGCGCCGTCGAACCGCACCACGCCTCCTGCAGTCCCGAGCCAGAGATAGCCGTCGCGCGTTTGAATGATTGACCGGACTCTGGATTGCGGCAAGCCCTCCGCATCCCCCCAGAAGTCAACGCCATAGTGGATAACGGGCGTCTTTGGATCCAAACCGGCAGCCGCAACCGGAGAAAGAGCAATCACAAAAAGCACGAGCGACAACAGAGCGGTCGACCAGATTCCGATCTTCCGGTTGTCGGGCGAGACCAGCGACTTGCTGCAGATCATCTCAAAGCCTGTGGAGTTTTCCATGTCTTGCGGCATTCCCTTCGTGCTGTTAGCTTATACCGTTCCAGCCCCCGCGGACGGAATTGACCCTCTTGAAGGAACGTATCCAACTTTATTGCAATTGGTTGCGAAAACGATTAGCCAACAATACGAGTTCCGCTACCCTCGCGTTGACACTTGCCAAATCGGTTCGATGAGGATAGTAACGGGCACAATTTCAACAGGAAAAGAGTTCCACCTGCGGCGCCAACGGAGGAAAACATGAAGTGTTACGCTTGTCTCTTTGGTTTGGTGTGGTCATCTCTCGTTTTCTTGACGACATCGGCAACAGCCGAGCGATTTACCAAATCCTTTGACGATGACTGGCGCTTTTTCCGCGGGAAAGCCTCTGGCGCCGAACAACCGGACTTCCAGGACGCCAATTGGCGCTCGTTGCGCGTTCCCCACGACTGGAGCATCGAAGGCCCTTACAACGAAACCAATTCTACCGGGCGCGGAGGTGGTTACCTGCCGTCGGGGGTCAGTTGGTACCGCAAACAGTTCACCCTCCCGGCCGACGACTTGCAGCGCCACGTCTTTATCGATTTCGATGGAGTCATGGCCAACAGCGAGGTTTGGATCAACGGTTTCCACCTTGGAAAACGCCCCTACGGATACATCGGCTTCCGCTATGAATTGACCGGGCACCTCCGTTTCGGTCCCGGGAAAACCAACCTCATTGCCGTTCGCACGGATACGACCGTTCAGCCTGCTTCGCGGTGGTACACCGGACAGGGGATCTATCGACATGTCCGCCTCGTCGTCACCAACCCGGTTCATATCGAACACTGGGGTACATTTGTCACAACGCCGCAGGTCAGTTCCGATCGTGCCGTGGTGCGCATCCAGAATACGGTGGTCAACCAATCCGACACCTCACAGTCGGTCTTCGTGCAAAGCACGATTCAAAATCCGCAAGGGGGACGAATTCTCAAGGCTGCGACGCAGCCGCAATTCATCGCAGCAGGCCAGTCCGTCGATTTTCAACAGGAGATTCCACTTCCGCGTCCGCAGCTTTGGAGCCTCGACCATCCGAATGTCTATCGCGTCATCACCGAAATCCGCGCGGGCAAAGCCACCCTCGATTCGGACGTGACCCCCTTCGGCATCCGTCAGTGCGAATTCAAAGCCGACACCGGTTTCTGGCTCAACGGGGTGAACCTCAAGATCAAAGGTGCCTGCCTGCACCATGACGGAGGCGCATTCGGCGCGGCGGTGCCTTTGAGCGTTTGGAGGCGACGTATCGAACACCTCCGGCAGGTCGGCATCAATGCCATTCGCACCGCTCACAATCCCCCGGCACCCGAATTCCTCGATCTGTGCGACCGAATGGGTTTTCTCGTCATGGACGAGACCCTGGATGCCTGGACGGTGGGCAAGCCGCACGCCGAGAACGGCTATAACCTCTGGTTCAAGCAGTGCTGGGAAGCCGATACCGGTGATGCAATTCGCCGCGATCGCAACCATCCCAGCATCATCCTCTACAGCGCGGGCAACGAGATTCACGATATCCCCAATGCGGAACTCGCGTTTCAACTCTTTGTCCCAATGCGCGACCTCATTCACCGCCTCGATCCGTCACGCCCCGTCACTCTCGCGGTCTTCCGTCCCGACCGGAGCCACGTCTACGAGAACGGTTTTTCCGAGCTGATGGACGTGGTCGGACAGAATTACCGCGAGGAGGAATTGATTGCCGCCCACAACGCCAGGCCCGAGCGCAAGGTCATCGGCACCGAGAATCATCACGATGGCTCCACCTGGCTGGCCATGCGCGATCATCCGTTCTATTCCGGACAGTTCCTCTGGTCGGGGGTGGATTATCTGGGCGAATCAGACTGGCCCAACGTCGTCTCCGGTTCCGGCTTATTGGATCACACGGGCATGCCAAAACCCATGGCTTTTGAGCGAAAGAGTTGGTGGTCCGACCAACCCATGGTTTACCTTACCCGCCGCATCGCCCCTCGCGCCGCCTCGCCGACCGATCCGGGATATGGACCGGTCCAGCGGTATCCCCAGGTTCTCTTCTCCGACTGGACGCCCGCCAACCAGACGGCGCATGAGGAGAACGTCGAAGTCTACAGCAATTGCCAGGAGGTGGAACTTCTCCTCAACGGAAAATCGCTCGGATCGAAGCCGCTTCCCGCCGACGCTTCTCCACGCACATGGATGGTGCCGTTCGAGCCCGGGACCCTCAGAGCGGTTGGCAGAAACACGGGGCGGGTGGTGGCTGGCCATGAACTCCGGACCGCAGGTAAACCGGCAAAGATCCTCCTCGCCGTCGATCGCAAGCAACTCCCGGTAGACTGGGACGATGTCGCCTTTGTTGCTGCCACCATCGTTGACAAGGACGGTGTGATCGTACCCAATGCGGACGACCTGATCACCTTCAAGCTCTCCGGTCCCGGTACCATTGCCGCCGTCGACAACGGCAGCCGCATCAGCCATGACCCGTTCCAAGCTACTCAACGGCATGCCTTTCAGGGTCAATGCCTGGCGATGGTCAAAGGGACCGCCGCTTCGGGTCGGGTCACCGTGACCGCTTCAGCGACGGGATTGATGTCCTCCACGATCAATATCAAGACTGTCCTAGCCTCTGCGAAACAATAGCTGGAGCGATTCCATGAGGTTTATGGAGTGCGGTGGCTCGACACCGCCTTCTCTCCAGCAAGGCTTGACTCGCTGGCTGACCTGCCAAGTGCATGAGCCAGAGCACTCCAAGAGCGCAGTTTTCCAAGGCGCACAGAAGACTCAAATAGCTCTTGACAAATCAAACAACTGTTTTAATCATATGTTTGAAATATGAAGAACACTGAACTGGCCGGGGAAACGCGGGGGCGGTTGTTGGAGGCCGCCGGTGAAGTCTTTGCCGAGCGCGGGTTCCACAGCGCCACCATCCGCGAGATCTGTGACCGCGCCGGCGCCAACGTGGCGGCGATCAACTACCATTTCGGCGACAAGGAAACTCTCTACGCAGAGGTGTTCCACGAATGGTCGAGGCTCGCGGAACAGAAGTACCCCCCCACGATGGGTCTTGGCGAACATCCGACAACGGAGGAACGGCTGCGCGCGTTCGTGCTGTCGTTTCTCCACCGCATCACCGACAGCGGGCGCCCGGTGTGGCATGGCAAGCTAATCGCGCGTGAAATCTCCGAACCCACCGGCATGCTGAATCGGCTGATCGACAAGATCCACCGCCCGCTGAACGACCTGCTGGAATCCATCGTCCGGGAGCTTCTGGGAGACAAGGCAACCACGGACCGTGTCCGTCTCTACTCGGCCAGTGTCATGGGCCAATGCCTGCATTATCATTTTGCCCGGCCCGTCATTGAGCGGATTTATCCCGAACAAGGGTTCCAGCCGCGGGATATTGAGCAGTTGGCCACTCACATCGCGCGGTTCTCCCTCGCCGCCATTCATGCCGCCACGCGGCCATGCAAGGAAGCGGTGAAAGCATGAACCGCACGGTCCGCAGGGGATGCTGGGCAGCGCTGGCGCTCGCGTTGGCGGGCTGCGCCGTCGGGCCGGATTATCATCCGCCCAACACGCAGGCTCCCCCCAACTGGAGCGAGGCGCAACTCGGCGGCACGACCAACAGCGCCGTGCAAATCGTCCAGTGGTGGAAAACGTTCAACGATCCCGAATTGGACTCGCTGATCGAACGCGCCGTGAAAGCGAACTACGACCTGCGCATCGCCACGGCACAGTTGCTCCAGGCGCGTGCGCTGCGGAACGCGGTGTACTGGGATTTTACTCCGACGATCAACGGTTCGGCGGCGTATAAGGACGCATTGGCGTCGAAGAAGGCGCAGACGACGCCGTTGGCCCCGTTCCACACCGACCTGTACGATGCCCACTTCGACTCGAGTTGGGAGATCGATGTGTTTGGCGGCAAACGGCGCGGGCTGCAGGAGGCGAAGGCGAAGTACGCTTCCGTCGAGGAGGACCGGCGAGACACGCTCGTGAGCGTGTTGGCCGAGGTCGCGCGCAGTTATGTCGAAGTCCGCGGCTTTCAAAAGCGGCTCGCCATCGCCCGCAGCAACATCCAGGCACAACAGGAGGCGGTGGAGATCACCCAGGCGCGGTTCAACGCCGGCCTGACCAGTGAACTGGATGTGAAACAGGCGGAATCCCTTCTCGCCACGACGCAGTCCCAATTGCCCGCGCTGGAAACGGGGTTGAAACAGGGAATTCATCAACTCAGCGTCCTGATCGGACAGCCGCCCGGGGCGTTGCTTGCGGAGTTGTCGAAGGAAGCGCCCATCCCCACTATGCCACCCACCGTGCCGGTCGGTCTGCCCTCGGAATTGTTGCGGCGACGGCCCGACGTGCGGCGCGCCGAACGCCAGTTGGCCGCGTCCACGGCCGACATCGGGGTCCAGACGGCAGAATTATTCCCGAAATTCACGCTCCTCGCCACGGGTGGGTTCCAGAGCCTGAGCGCCGGCGATTGGTTCACCTCTGGAGCCCGTTACTGGTCGGCGGGACCGATGATCTCCTGGCGCATCTTCGATCTGGGGCGCATTCGCAGTCAGATCCAGGCTGCCAATGCGGTCCAGCAACAATCGCTGGCGACGTACGAGCAAACGGTGCTGCAATCGTTCGCGGACGTCGAGGACGCGCTGGTGGCCTATGCCAACGAGCAGGTGCGTTACCGGTCGCTGACCGCCGTGGTCGCCGCGGACCGGCGCGCGCTCGAACTGGCCACTCAACTCTACACGAAGGGACTTGGCCAGTTTCTCAACGTACTCGACTCGCAGCGATCCCTCTACGTGAGCGAGGACCAACTGGTCCAGAGCGAGCGGACGGTGGTAGAAAACCTGGTGGCGCTGTACAAGGCGCTCGGCGGCGGATGGGAGACGGAAAGCGAAACGAAAGTGACGAGACAATGAAACGCTTAGGAGTCATTCTTGCAATGTTGGGGGTGGTGGTGGCCGGCTGTTCGCGCGGGCCGAATCAAGCAGGTGCGCCGCCCGCACCGGAGGTGGCGGTGGTGACGGTCGCCCCGCAACTGCTTGTGCTGACGACTGAGCTGTCGGGGCGCACCGCGCCCTTCCTCATCGCGGATATCCGTCCTCAAGTCAACGGACTGATTCAAAAACGGCTGTTCACGGAGGGCTCGGATGTGCAGGCGGGCCAAGCGCTCTATCAGATTGATCCCGCACCCTATCAGGCGATGCTCGACAAAGCCAAGGCCAGTCTGACAGCCCTCCGATTGAGGGCTGACCGCGTCAAGGAAGCCCTTGGCTCGAAGGCGGTCAGTCAACAGGACTTCGATGATGCAGATGCCGCCCTGAAACAGGCCGAAGCAGATTTGGAAACAGCTCGCATCAATTTGGCGTACACGAAGATCACGGCGCCGATTTCGGGTCGAATTGGCAAGTCGAGCGTAACCGATGGCGCCATCGTGACGGCGTATCAGCTGATGGCCCTGGCCACCGTCCAGCAATTGGATCCGATTTACGTGGACGTGCCGCAATCCACCGCCGATCTGCTGCGCTTGCAGCGGCGGTTGGCGGACGGAGGGTTGACCCGCGACGGCAACAACCAGAACCTCGTGCAGCTCATCCTCGAAGATGGCACGAAGTATCCGGCAGAGGGGACGCTCCAATTCCGCGACATCTCGGTGGATCCGTCCACGGCGACGGTGATTTTGCGGATGGTCTTTCCGAATCCGAATGGCGTACTGCTGCCGGGGATGTTTGTGCGGACAGCGGTCAAAGAGGGTGTCAACGAAAAGGCTATCCTCATTCCCCAAGAGGCAGTGATGCGCGATCCGAAGGGGAATCCCCTGGCGATGATCGTCAACACTGCCGGCACGGTGGAACCACGGATGCTCACGCTCGACCGGGCGATCGGCGACAAATGGCTCGTCACCGCGGGGCTGGCGATCGGCGACCGGGTGATCGCCGAGGGACTGCTCAAAGCCCGGCCTGGTATGGCTGTGAAAGCGATTCCATTGGAAGCCGCACAGAAACCGGCGGATACGACACCGGCGGCGCGTTAGCGGAGACTACCGATGCTATCGAGATTTTTTCTGGACCGGCCGGTGTTCGCGTGGGTCATCGCCATCATCCTGATGGTGCTGGGCTGTCTGGCCATCGTCAAGCTGCCCATCTCGCAGTATCCGCCCATCGCGCCGCCGGCCATCGCCATTGATTCCTTTTATCCGGGCGCCTCGGCGGAGACAGTGGAAAACAGCGTCACCCAGATCATCGAGTCGAAGATGACCGGCTTGGACGACATGCTCTATCTCTCCGGTACCAGCGATTCCGCCGGTGCTTCCCGTATCGAATTAACCTTCAAACCGGGAACCGATCCCAATCTGGCGTGGTCGAAGGTGCAGAACAAGCTCCAACTGGCCATGGCCAGCTTACCGGAAGTGGTCCAGCGACAAGGCGTGACGGTCAGTAAATCCACGCGCAATTACCTGATCATCGTCAGCCTGATTTCTGAAGACGGCAGCATGGACAGCAATGACCTTCAGGACTATGCCTATTCCAACCTGGAGAAGGTGCTGGCGCGCATCCCGGGCGTGGGTGAGGTCGTGGAGTTCGGCGCGCAGTACGCCATGCGCGTCTGGTTGAATCCGGATAAGCTGACGGATTATCACATGACGATGGACGATGTGATCGCGGCGTTGCGCGCTTACAACGTCGAAGTCTCGGCCGGACAATTCGGCGGCGCGCCGGCAGTAACCGGCCAGCGCCTGAATGCGTCGATCATTGTCCAGAACCTGCTGAAAACCCCCGAGGAATTCGCGAACATCCCCATTCGCAACAACCCCGACGGCTCCTTCGTGCGGGTCCAGGATGTCGGTCGGGTGGAACTGGGGACGGAGACGTATGACATGCTGCGGCAGTACAACGGCAAGCCGGCCGCGGCGATGGCCATCCGGCAAGAGCCGGGCGCCAACGCGGTGGCGACCGCCGAAGCCATCACCAAGAAGCTGGCCGAGATGAGCCGGTACTTCCCCCGCGGGATGAAGGTGATCTATCCGTACGACACCACGCCGTTCGTCCGGGTGGCGATTCATGAAGTCGTGAAGACCTTGTTTGAGGCGATCTTGCTGGTCTTTCTGGTGATGTGGCTGTTCATGGGCAACATCCGCGCCACGCTGATTCCCACGATTGCGGTGCCGGTGGTGCTCTTGGGAACATTTGCGGCACTGGGGGCGTTCGGATTTTCGATCAATATGCTGACGATGTTCGCGATTGTGTTGGCCATCGGGTTGCTCGTGGACGACGCCATCGTGGTGGTGGAAAACGTCGAGCGCATCATGGCCGAGGAGGGTCTCCCGCCGCGCGAGGCCACGATCAAATCCATGGGACAGATCACGAGCGCGCTGATCGGCATTGGGCTGGTGCTCTCGGCAGTGTTTGGCCCGATGGCGTTTTTCCCCGGCTCGACCGGCGTCATTTACCGGCAATTCTCCATCACCATCATCGCCGCCATGCTTCTCTCGGTGGTCGTGGCCTTGATTCTGACGCCGGTGCTGTGCGCGGCGTTGTTGAAGCCGGTGCCCAAGGGACACCAGCCGGCGGAGAGCGCGATCTTCTTCCTGCGCCCGTTTTTCCTGTGGTTTGACCGGATCTTTTTCCGGGTGAGAGACCGGTATGTTGGCCTGGTCGGTCACTCACTGGCCAAGAAAACGCGCTATTTGGTGGCCTACGTTCTGATCGTTGGCGTGATCGGCTTCTTGTTTCTGCGGCTGCCGACCGCCTTTCTTCCCGATGAAGATCAAGGCATCCTTTTCTCCCAAATCCTCCTGCCCGCTGGCAGCACTCTGGAACAGACGCAGGCCGTGGCCGACGAAATCCGGCACTATTTTCAGGAGCAAGAAAAAGAGGCAGTGGAATCCTGTCTGACAATTACCGGCACCGGTTTCTCCGGCCGGGCGCAGAATAACGGACTCGTGTTCGTTAAACTGAGAGATTGGAATCTGAGAAGCCGGCCAGAGTTGCGGTCTGCTGCTGTTGCCGCTCGCGCTTCGATGGCATTTTCCAAATTCCGCAATGCGCTGGCCTTCGCGTTCGCCCCGCCCGCTGTCCTTGAGTTAGGCAATGCCCGGGGCGTGGATTTTCAGTTGCTGGATCTCGGCGGACTTGGTCACGCCGCATTGGTGGATGCCCGCAACCGACTCCTCGGCATGGCGGCCCAGGATCCAAGGTTGGCGAAGGTTCGCCCTAATGGTATGGAAGACGTGCCGCAATACCGGATTGACGTGGACTGGGAAAAAGCGGGCGCGCTCGGCGTGCCAATCACCGCGATCCACGACACCATTGGGGCGGCATTCGGCAGCGCCTATGTGAACGACTTCATTCTGTCCGGCCGCGTCAAACGCGTATACGCCCAAGCCGACGCCCCGTACCGGATGTTACCGAGCGACCTGGAAAAACTCTACGTGCGCAACCCCGCCGGCCAGATGGTGCCGTTCACCTCGTTTGCCTCCACCCGCTGGACGTCCGGCTCCCCGCGGCTCGAACGGTTCAATGGACAACCCTCGATGAACATCTGGGGCGAACCGGGCCCGGGACGGAGCTCTGGCGAGGCCATGCAAGCCATGGAAGACATTGTTGCGAAGCTGCCGCAGGGGATCGGTTTTGACTGGAACGGGCTTTCCTATCAGGAGCGAATGTCAACGGCGCAAGGACCGATTCTCTACGCCTTCTCGATTCTCGTGATCTTTCTGTGTGTGGCGGCGCTGTACGAAAGCTGGACCGTCCCGTTTGTGAACCTGCTGATGTTGCCGCTCGGCGTGTTCGGCGCCATCGTCGCGACGTCGCTGCGCGGCCTGCACAACGACGTCTATTTCCAGATCGGCTTCCTCACCACCATGGGACTTTCGACGAAGAACGCCATCCTGATTATCCAATTCATCAAAGAACAGATGCACCAAGGCATGGGACTATCGGAAGCCACCCTCGCCGCTGTCCGCATCCGGTTCCGCCCCGTCATCATGACCTCGCTGGCCTTCTTCTTCGGCACGCTGCCGCTGGCCCTCGCGACCGGCGCCGGCGCCGGCGCGATGAAAGCCATCGGCACCGCAGTCACGGGCGGCATGCTCTCGGCGACGTTCATTGACCTCATCTTCATTCCGTTGTTCTTCGTAGTGATCTCCGGCGTGTTTACCCGAAAAAAAACCTCGACTCTCCCGCAAGGTGAGCTGAGATGAAACGCACGACAACCACGCTGAGCGGCTGCCCTAGCAGCCTGTCGGACTTGGAAGAAAGTGTTTTTCACATTTGACTCAGTTTTTTCTCTCGCCCTTCCATCCGCCGAGCGACCTTTGTCGTGCGAAGATTTGCCGCAACCCCGGCTCCGAGTCGGGGCTCGCAGACTCGGCTCGCCCTGCGGGTCGCCGATGGCGCTGTATCTCGCCGCTCCCTGCAGCTCGGCTTGTTGCCTTCTGTAAAAACATCCCGGCCCATCCTCGTTTAACGGCAGCCGCCGTGACGGCGGCCACTACAGCGGAGCCGATTGGGGCGCTTGCCAGTTCACGGTGGTGCGGGTAGACTAACGTTGTCATGAGCAAAGCTGAAATCCTCGAAGAGCTCGCCAGTCTCACCCCCGACGAGCGACGGGAGATCGTCGCCAGAATTCAAGAACTGGAGGACGACAAACTCACCGAGGAGGAGAAACGCATCCTCGATCGCGAATTGGAGGAGTACCGAAAGAACCCCGAAGATGGTTCACCTTGGGAGGAAGTTGAAGCCCGCATCCGTGGCAGCCTGAAACGGTGAAGCGTCGCGTCACCATCCGCCCACGCGCCGAAACTGACCTCCAACAGGCCTGGCAATGGTATGAACGCGAACAGCCAGGGCTGGGCCACAAGTTTCTTTTGGAGATTCGGCAGTTAATTCAGAGCCTCGAACATTACCCTGAGCGTGCGACGGTGTATTATCGTGGTTTTCACCGTCTGCTCGCCCCGCGCTTTCCATACAAAGTCTTTTACCGGGTCAAGGTCGATCACGTAATTGTCTTTCGTGTCCTGCACGCCAGGCAACACCACCCCCACCTTCTCAGGCAATGAGCGCCAAAGATGGAATGAATTACGCGCCGAAGGGCAGGTCAGCGCCGGTCGTCAGGCCGGGCGAATTCCCTTTCGCGGCGGCGCACCTCGATCACGGTCACATTTACGGTCAGTGCAACGGATTGATCGAAGCCGGCGGCGACCTTCGCTTTGTCTATGATCCAGACCCGGCCAAGGTCGAGGCATTCCGCAAAAGCTTTCCACAGTCAACGCCAGTCGACTCGTTGGACCGCATCCTCGATGATCCATCAATCAAACTGATCGCTGCCGCGGCGGTGCCGTGCGAACGGGGACCGATTGGCTGTCGTGTGTTGCGCGCCGGCAAGGATTATTTCGCTGACAAGACACCGTTTACCACGCTGGAACAGTTGGCAGAAGCCCGCATGACCGTGTCCGAAACGGGCCGCAAATACATGGTCTATTTCAGCGAACGATTGCATGTCGAGTGCGCCGTTTATGCAGGCGATCTCATCCAGCAGGGCGCCATTGGCAAGGTCGTACAAGTGGTCGGGTTCGGTCCGCACCGGCTCAATGCGCCGTCGCGTCCGTCGTGGTTCTTCGAGAAGGCGAAGTACGGCGGCATCCTCTGCGATATCGGCAGCCATCAGTTCGAACAGTTTCTTTATTACAGCGGTGCGACGGATGCCACGGTGGTGTCGGCAACGGTGGCCAATCACAACAATCCCGATCATCCCGAACTCGAAGACTTCGGCGAAGCGCACCTGATCGGCAACAACGGCGCGACCAACTTCGTCCGGGTCGATTGGCTGACACCGGCGGCCTCCCGCACGTGGGGCGACGGCCGCACCTTCATTCTCGGCACGAAGGGTTACATCGAATTGCGCAAGTACGTCGAGGTGGGCCGCGGCGAAGAGGGCGACCAGCTTTATCTGGTCAACCAGGAGGTCGAACAGCATTTGTCTCTTGCCGGCAAGGTCGGGTTTCCCTTCTTTGGCCGGTTGATACTGGATTGCCTGAACCGGACCGAGACCGCCATGACCCAGGCCCACGCCTTCAAAGCCGCGGAACTCTGTCTGATCGCGCAGAAGACTGCCGTGCGGCTTCCTTGATGGAGGGCTCGCCGTCACAGCGGAGCGCAAAGCCCGAGTTGCCGTTCAACATCCGTCGTCGCTGTTCAGTCGCGTGACGATTTCAGTCTGGTCTGGTCAAATAGTCTTGAAATGAAGCAAAACAAAGAGAGGTCAAGCTGAGATTGCTCCCGCCAGTCCTGTTGAGCATTTCCCTTATGGCCTGCTCGCCGGCTCAGGCCAAACCGAGATTCTACGCCAGTGAAATCGCAGGCCGAGGCTCGGAGTTGATGATTTGTGATCTGGACGGCGACGGTCTCAAGGATCTGGTTCTGATGGACGATCTCAATCTATCCATCTTCTATCAGGATCCCAAACGAGGCTTCACTCGCGAACCGCAACAAACCTATCGTCTCGAGCATCGGCCGTGTGTGGTCTGGGCGGTCAAACTGGGCGGGCCGGCCGAGAGTTTGCTCGTCATGACCAGCGACGGAGTAACCGAGCTTTGTTTTACCAATCGAATCGGTCCTCCCGCCCTCCGACAAATCATCCGGCAACCCACGATCGTTCCGGAGGCGGCGGATGGCACGAACGCGATGTACCTTCCGTTGTCGGTGGAGACGGGCCTTCGCCGCACCGGAGTGGCCGTGGGAAAGGAGTTGGAACGGGCTACGGCCCCGCAGGCAGGCCGCGACTGGCCGCTGCTGCTGGTGCCGGTTGCGGACGGACTTCAGGTCTGGCAATCCCGACCAGATCGGGACGACGAGTGGCTTCAGGCACAATTCATCGGCCATGCCATCGATGCCGATCTGCGGCCGTCACTGGCCAATCCTGGCTACACCACGTCGCTTGGGTTCAACCTGAGCGTGGGCGACGTCAATGGCGACGGACGGGATGATCTGATCGTAAGACGCAGGAATGGCCGGACCACCACCTCTAGCCTTTACCTGCAGCAGGCCAATGGCCTGTTTGCCCTGGAACCGGTGTTGACGTACGCGGACAAGGTCGAATCGCACTCATGGCTGTGCTGGGTCGATCTCAACGGCGACGGCAAAGTGGACCTGATCAAAAGCGTCTGGCTGCACGAACCTTCATTCGCGCCAGGGATTTCTTCCGGCAAAGTGCTGGTGAGCACGTCTATTGCCGACGAGCACGGCCGGATTCCGGCCGAACCGCAACAGGTCTTTCGCAAGAACGACTGGACCCCCGCGTTGCCGGTGCTGGACCTGGATGGCGATGGTTTTCTGGACCTAGTTTTGGGCTACAGTCGGATGGATACCCGGGAGGGCCTGCGCAAGGAGATCACCGCCAAACAACTCGATTACACTCTCCGGTTTTACTTCTATCGGCCGGGAATTGGCTTCCCCAAAGAGGCGGACTGTCAAAGGGATGTGGTCATCCATCTGGATCAAGCCGAGTTGCTCCTGGGTTCGAGCCCGCATCAATACTTTGAGCGCTACGTCAAGCTCGGCGGCGATTTCAACGGAGACGGCAAAACGGATTTGCTGGTGCGGGATCACAGCGATGAGATCTCGGTTTACTTTTTTGTTTCACGAGAGAAAGGGTTCAGCCGGGAACCGGACCTGCGGTTCAGTTGCCCGGAACCGATTGACGAGTGGCAGGCCATAGACCTGAACAACGATGGCGTCAGCGATCTGATCGTGAGACTGGCGAAACAAAAAGGCTTTCGAATCTTCATCAGCCAGAAATAGCGCATGTGTTTCCTACCTCAACTTGGAGCCAGCGCCGGCAGCTTCCTCCTTCCGGCGCGCCGCGCCATTCTGTTGATGTTCCTCACGGTGAATGCCGGCCGGGCCGCGCCGGTTGAACTGTCGCGCCAGGTAATCACACTCCCAGCCTACGCCGGCGCGCCGCTTTTTGCCGATGTTGAAGGGAACGGCCGCTGCAATCTGCTCGTGATTGATCCGGTGGAGCGGAAACTTTTGAACTATCACCAACGCCCGAACGGCTTCACCAACTCACCCGATCAGGCCATCCCATTACCGCCACAAACCGCGTGGGTCGCCCTGTGCGACGTCGATGCACATCCGGGTCTTGAGCTGCTGTTCTCCACAGCCACCGGGCTGGTTTATTCCCGCCAGAATGCCGGCCTGTTCGAATCGGAACGACACACGCTCCTTGAGGCGAGCCAGGCATTCACCAACTACGAATTTCCAACCCTGACTTTGCTGACCACGAATCCCGCGACGCGGGACGGAACAAACGATTTGATCCCGGTGATTTCTGAGGGACAGACCGTGTTGTACCATCGTAACAGTGCTTATGAATGGAGTGCCGGATCGCCGTTGGCCCTCGACGTGAAACACACGGCCTGGTCCGTCAACCGCGACCCACAGTGGATGATGGGACCCAATCCCGCACACAGCCTGGACGTTGAACAATCGTTTCGGGCCAAACCGGATCAGGTGCGGGACAAGGAGCCGGAGAATGAAGCCGTCCGGAAGATCCTGGATGACATGAAGAAGAACACCGAGGCGGGTCCGCCCATGGCCGACCGTGTGGACGTGGACGGGGATGGCCGTCAAGACCTGGTTCTGTGGCAGAGAAGCGGCAAGCTGGATTTCAAGACCGACATCTATCTCTTTCTGCGCGGCGCGGACCAAGAACTGCCGGAGCGACCGACGCAGATCCTGCACTATCGCGGGTTTCCGATTCCCATCGGTTCCACGTACGAGGCTTCGCCCGTGCACGATCTGAATGGCCATGGCATTTGTGAACTGGTTCTGCTCGAATTCAAGATCGGCTTTACCTCCGCGAGCGGACTGGTGGAAATGGCGCTCTCGCACGGAGTGGATTGCTCGCTCACGATCCGATCGTTCCATCACGGCGCCTTTTCCCGCAGCCCGGACGCATCCGTGCCGGTAACGATCCCCATCGTGTTGGAAGAATTGGGTGCGTGGCCGATCTGCATTCAAGGCGACTTCAACGGCGACGGGCGCCCCGATCTCCTGGTCAGACGCTCGGATACTCAATGGAACATTTTTTTCAGCACGACGGACGGACGCTGGTTTGCGCCGCAACCCGCCATGACTTTCGACGCCCCGGCGCGCGGCTTTTTCAAGATCAACGACCTGAACGGCGACGGGCTGGCGGATATTATCTGGTACGAGTTGGATAACCCCAACCTTTCCATTTTCATGTCGCCACCACGCCAGGCAAAAGGTAAGAACCCATGATGGAATCTCCGCCAGCACTGGCTCTGGATGAGCTGACCAAGCGATTCGGGCGGTTCCCTGCCGTGGACCATCTTTCCCTTCAGGTTGAACCCGGCCACATGGCGGGGTTCCTCGGACCGAACGGAGCGGGCAAGAGCACGACGCTTTATATGATCCCCCGTCTGGTGCGGCCCACGCACGGGAGCATCCGCATCTTCGGCGTGGATATCTGGCAGGATTACAAAAAGGCCATCCGCTCCGTGGGCATCACCGTGGAGTCGCCGTCTTTTTATGAGTACCTGTCGGGCCGGAAGAACCTCGAACTCGCCGCCCGTTTGCTCGACAACGTCTCTCCGCGGGACATCGACGACATCCTGGAACGGATCGGCCTCGCGGAACGGCAGCACGATCGCGTGCGGGTTTATTCGACCGGCATGAAACAGCGCCTGGGCATCGGCCGGGCGATGCTGGGCCGGCCACGCCTCCTGATCCTGGACGAGCCGACCAACGGGATGGATCCCGAGGGAACACAAGAGGTTCTCTCGTTCCTGCGCGAGAAGGTCAGGCAGGACGGGCTTACCATCTTTGTTTCCAGCCATTTGATGTCTGAGATCGAGGAGTTTTGCGACACGGTCTTTGTCATCAATCGCGGGCGCCTGGTGGCGAGCGGCAGCGTGAAAGAGTTGCTGAGACCGCACGAACGGATCGTGCGGGTCACGTTCCAGGGCAAGGTTCCCGATCCCGATTTCATATCGCGCCACCCACAGATCCGGAAAGCCGAAACCGTGACCGCGGATACCGTGGAGATCACGCTGGCTCAGGACGATTCCGCGTGGCTGAACCAATGTCTGCACCAGGCGGGGTTCAGAGTTTCGGCCCTTGCGCCCAAACAAAAGACCTTGAAAGAGTTTTTCCTTTCCATCACGGGCCTTCGCCACGCCGAAGCGCCACCTCCGATCGGCCAGGCTCCACACGCGGAGGGGGGAGACAAATCCCATGGCTAGCCAATTCGTGCCGTTGCTGCGAAACGAGGTCGCGAAGGCGGTGCGCCGCAAGCTGCCTTACTTCGGCATCTTCGCGGTGGGACTGTTGTGTGTGATCATTTACTTTGTCGCCGGCCAGCTCAGCGGCGCAGCCGCTGCGAACGCGTGGGGCTATGTCGGCTTTTCGATGCAACTGGTGTTCAATGACATTGGACCGGTGTTTGTCATCGTGTTCGCCGCCCTGTTGCTGGCGGAAGAAACGGGCACCGGCACGATCCGCGCCGCGCTGGCGGCGCCGGTGCACCGTTGGGAGTTGTACCTGGCCAAGGCTGTGACCGGATGGCTTTACATGATTGTCCTTTCAACAGCCGCCCTGCTGTTCTCCGCGGCGCTGGCCAGCATCCATTACCACTTCGGTGCGGTGGGCGATTCCTTCGGAGCTGTCTACAGCCGGAACAAACTGATGCAGGAACTCCTCGTGGGTTTCGCGCTCAGTTGGATTCCGCTGGGCGCCCTGGTGATGTACGGCCTCCTGGTCTCCACCATGGTTCGCAGTCCGGGAGCCGCCGTGGCGGCGGGCATCAGCACGCTGTTCCTCATCGATTTCACCAAGCACCTGGTGGGACTCGATGCCTATATCTTCACCCGCTATATCAATTACTCCTGGCTCACCCTCCAGCAGATAGCTCAGGGAATGGATTATCAATGGCGTCCCGAAGTGTGGAAGATGATCGCCTTGTGCGGAGTGTCCGCCGCCGTCACCTTCTGCACCGGCCTGATTCTCTTTGTGAGGCAAGACCTCAACCATTAGTCTGGCGCACCGTCCTCCCTCTTCCATCCTCGCCGCGTTGAATCCCGCCCGGTTTGCAGTGACGGGCGATCAACGGGAATCGGAACCGATACCTTCCACTGGAAGGTATCGCCTGTTGTCCGTGTATGCGTCGATGGGGAACGAACTCTCGCCTGGCGATACAGCCTGCCAGAGACGCAGCCAGATTGGTGAGTTGGCGGATGGGGCTGATGTTCCGTGGGCTGTGAAGTGGTGGTCGACAGCCTTTGTGCGCGCTGAGTCCGTTCGCTGTTTGCTATTGGCCGCCGGTTAGTCGAGGCTTTGAATTGGCTGTGGAAAGGGACGGACCGACGAATCTCCATACCATCTTCGCCATGTGGTCATGACCGGACTGGGAAAGATGTAACCCGTCGATCGTTGCCGCCTGTCCGCAAAGAACCGCAACCAGATGCCGTTTCGGAATCAGGACGACGCCGAACTTGTCAGCGATATGACGCTGGGCGGCCCCGTACAGATTGCACAACGGCGGCAGGGGCAACTCCAGCATCAGCATGACCCGTCCCGGTTTGGAGACAGCATCCAACAATCGGGTCATGTCTCGTTCAAACTCCCTGAGAGGCGTGCCACCGAGAAGATCGTTGCCGCCGATTTCGAGAAGAACAAGCGTGTCGGAAGGCGTCAGATGATCCGCTTGCGCCAATGCGTCCTGCAATCGCGCTCCCGGCCTGGCGAAACTGGCTACCTGTACATCGTGCCGTTTGGCCAGTACGGCGGGCCACGAGACTTCGTTGGTCCGGACTCCGGCACTGAGCGAATCGCCAATGACGCAGAACCGTTGTGCGATGATCGGAGGTATTCCGGGCGACAGGGCATGTCGGAGTTCATGAAGCGCCAACAGGAGGCTGACCGCCAATAGCGACAGACTGGCGCATATACGGATCGCACACGGAGTTGAGAGCTTTCGGTTCGTCCACAACCAGACGATGAAACCTGCCATTTCCAATCCATACAGCCAGAGCGGTTGCAGCGGGGAAGAAATCAAAAGCAGCAACCAGCCAAGGATCGCAACACCGAATGCAGCCGCCATAACCGAACGATGCTCGGCATACCAGGCCACCAAGACTGAAAGCACGATCAATCCACACCCGCAAAAGAAAGCGTCTCCATTCAAAATGTGGCAGGTCCACCAAGCCATACCACGAGTGTAACCGGGTGCCGTTGGTAAACAAGCTTCCAAGCTTTCAGGGTTGACAAATCCTGCCTCGGGCGGTTATTGGCAGCGTAGATGGGGAGCAACCACACGACCAATCACAAGAACCACGCCCAACGCATCCGCGTGGAACTCGGAAAACGCAGCTACGATATCGTCATCGGTCGCGGCGTGTTGGAGCGCGCACCGGAATACCTTCAGCCGCTCAACCTGGGCAAACACGGCCTGATCATTACCGATAAACAGGTTGCGCGCTTGTTCGCGAAACCTCTGAAGGCGTCACTCAAGGAAGGCGGATTCGAGGTGCAGGTCCTGGACGTCCCCGCCGGGGAGCCGTCGAAATCGTTGCGACAGGCCAATCGGTTGTTCGAGAAACTGCCGTCCCTGAACCTGGACCGACATTCGTTTATCATCGCGCTGGGCGGCGGCGTGGTGGGCGACCTCGCCGGGTTTGTCGCCGCTTCCTACTTGCGCGGGTTGCCGTTCATCCAGGTGCCGACGACTCTGCTGGCGCAGGTGGACAGTTCCGTCGGCGGAAAAGTCGGCGTGAATCTGCCGCAAGGGAAGAACCTGGTGGGCGCGTTTTATCAACCGCAGCTTGTGCTGGCCGACACCGACACGCTGGCGAGCCTGCCCGAGCGCGAGTTGCGTTCGGGTTTCGCCGAGGTCATCAAGTACGGCGCGATTCGAGACGCGGAATTCTTCGCGTGGCTCGAACGCGAATACAGCCGCGTCCTGCTTCGCGAGCCGGAGGCGGTGGCCCACGCGGTACGGCGCTGCTGTGAAATCAAGGCCGAGGTGGTCAGCGTGGACGAACACGATTCCGGGGTGCGGGCGATTTTGAATTTCGGCCACACAATCGGACATGCCATGGAAGCATTGACGGAATACGTCGGCCTGCTGCACGGCGAGGCGGTCGCCATGGGAATGCGTTTCGCGGCTCGCCTGTCGGTCAAACGGGCCGGACTGCCAGAATCGGAGGCGGATCGGTTGGAGTCGTTGATTGCCGCCAGCGGGTTGCCCACGCGTATCGGGCAGGGATTTGAGATCGACCAACTCCTGGCAGCGATGCGCTTGGACAAGAAGGCGCGAAATGGCAAACTGCGGTTCGTCCTCTTGAAGCAGTTGGGCGAAACGATCCTCTCCGATATGGTAACCAACGCCGACATTGAGGAGATGGTGAATGTCTGCCGGTAGCAAATGGGGTGGCACAGGCCTCTGTGCCTGTGCGGCACAGCCAGGGACGGCTGTGCCACCAAAGAGTCGGAGGGTACCGCGTGTCTGCCGTTGATGAAACCATTGTGCGCGAGTATTTCGAGGCGCACGGGTTTCTCGTGTGCCAACGCCGGAAATACGTCGTGCAGAAACGCCTGAAGACCACGCACGAAGAAATCGACCTGATCGTCCTCAACCCGCGGGCGACACCGACCGAGTCGCCACCCGAATTTGAAATCACCTCGGAATCGCTCCGGCACGTCTCGCGCGCCGTCGTCTCCGTCAAAGGCTGGCATACCGAGGTGTTTGCCCCCGGCGTGCTGGCGCATCAACCGACAATTTTTGCGTTCGTCGAGAAACGCGCCGTCGAAGAAGCCGAGCGTCTGGTCGGCAGCGATGGTCTGGCGAAGATTCTGGTCGTGCCCGGCCTCCCGCGCAACGTGAAACTGCGAGAGAAGAGCATCGAGGTGCTGAAATCCAAAGGGGTGGACGGTGTCATCTCGTTCCGCTCGATCCTGCAGGAACTGATCGCCGGCGTGCACACCAATCGCAACTACCAGAAGTCCGATCTGCTACAGATCCTGCGACTGTTGAAGAATTACGATTTACTCAAAGAACCACAGATGGAGCTGAAGCTAAAGACGCGGAGCAAAAAGAAAGTGGAGTAATGGAGTAATGGAGTGATGGAGTATTGAGGGATTCTGAAAATCCCAATACTCCCCTACTCCAACACTCCATCTCCGCATGTCCCCATGACATCGCGCGAAGCTTATATCGCCCTGAACATGATCGATGAGATCGGGCCGGTGCGCGTGCGGGCGCTGCTGGAACGACTCGGCGAGCCCCAAAGGATTCTGTCAGCCTCGCGCCAGGAGTTGACCCAGGTCGAAGGAGTGGGCGCAGAGGTCGCGCGCAATGTCACCCAGTGGCGCGAGCATATCGATCTCGAGGCGGAACTGGCCCGGATCGACAGGGCCGGCGTTCGCGTGGTCACGCGCGAGGATGCGGATTATCCGAAGAATTTGAAGGAGATTTACGATCCGCCCCTCGTGCTGTACGTGAAGGGCGCGCTGCGCGAGAACGAACGGATGGCGATCGCGATTGTCGGATCGCGGCGGACCACGTTGTACGGGCAGGAGATGTCGCGCAAGCTGGCCTTTCAACTCGCGCGCCTCGGCGTGACGGTGGTCAGCGGACTGGCGCGGGGAATTGACACCTGCGCGCACCAAGGGGTGTTGCAGGCCAAAGGTCGAACGGTGGCGGTGATTGGCTGCGGGATCGATACGGTGTATCCTCCCGAAAACAAGAAGCTGTCCGAACAGATCGTCGAGAAGGGCGGAGCCGTGGTGACTGAGTTTCCGTTCGGGGTGAAACCCGACAAACAGAATTTCCCGATGCGCAACCGGATCATCAGTGGCTGGTCGCTGGGTGTGGTCGTGGTCGAGGCGAACGTCAAGAGCGGCGCGTTGATCACGGCGGCGCAGGCGGCGGAGCAAGGCAGACAGGTATTCGCCGTGCCCGGGCGGGCGGATTCCATTTCGTCCAGAGGAACGAACCGATTGATCAAAGACGGGGCAAAATTGACCGAAGACGTGGAGGACATTCTGAGCGAGTTCGAGTACTTGTTGCCCAGGGAATCGCAGAAGGCCGAAGCCGACGGCCCGCAAGCCAGGGGCACGGAAGCGGCTGTCCGACTGTCGGATTTGGAGGCAAAAGTGATGGCGGCGATCGGGGACGAGGAGGCGGGCATCGATGAGATTATTCGCAGCAGCGGATTGACAAGCGCCTGCGTCAACGCCACCTTGTTGGGGCTGGAGATGAAACGGCTGGTGAAACAGTTTCCGGGAAAACTTTACGCACGCAACGCGGCCATCGCATCGTGAAGCCATGGGAAAATCACTGATCATTACGGAGAAACCGAGCGTCGCCCAGGACATCGCGAAAGCGCTCGGCGGATTCAAGAAGGGCAAGGAATACTACGAGAGCAAAGACCACCTGCTTTCGTGGGCGGTGGGTCATTTGTTTGAACTCGCCGTGCCGGAATCGATGAAGGCGCAGGACAAATGGGCGCTCGACAAACTGCCCATCATGCCGCCGCAGTTTGAACTGAATCCGCAGGAGAAAATGGGCGGCCGCGTCAAGGCGCTCGAGAAACTCCTCAAAAGCAAGGAAGTCGCCGAAGTCATCAATGCGTGTGACGCGGGCCGCGAAGGCGAACTTATTTTCCGCTACATCATCCAGCACGCGGGTTGTGAGAAGCCGATCCGACGGCTCTGGCTGCAATCCATGACTCTCGACGCGATCCGTGAAGGGTTCGACCGGTTGCGGACCGATGCCGAGATGCATCCGCTCGCCGAGGCCGCACGCAGCCGCAACGAGGCCGACTGGCTTGTCGGCATCAATGCCACGCGCGCCTTTACGTTGCGCCTGATCGGAGGCAAGGGCAGCACGGTCACGTCGCTGGGTCGCGTCCAGACCCCGACGCTGGCGATCATCGTGGACCGCGAAAAGAAGATCGAGAGCTTCAAACCGCGCGACGTGTGCGAGGTGTTTGGCCATTTCCGGGCCGCGGCCGGCACGTACGCGGGGCGATGGTTCGATGACAGTTACAGGAAAGAGGAAACCGAACTCGAGCGCACCCGGCGATTGCTGGGACGTATGCGGTTGACCGTTGCCGACGCGGAGCAACGGCTGGGCGAAGAGCACGGCTCCCTGTGGGACGAACATCGCACCCCAGCGCGGCTCTGGCATCGGGAGATTGCCGCCGCCATCGAACGCAAATGCGTTGGCAAGCCCGGCGTGGTCGAGGTCGAGGAAAAGAAACCAACCACGCAGGCGCCGCCACAGCTCTACGATCTCACGACGCTCCAGCGCGAAGCGAACAATCGATTCAGTTTTTCCGCGAAGCGCACCCTGCAGATCGCCCAGGCGCTGTACGAGAGGCACAAAGCGCTGACCTACCCCCGCACCGACTCCCGATGCCTGCCCGAAGATTATGTGCCGACGGTGAAGAAGACGATGAAGGCGCTGGGTAGTTCGGCACTGGGCGCGTTCGCTGCAAAAGTGCTCGCACAGGATTGGGTGAGACCGAACAAACGGATTTTCAATAACGCCAAAGTGAGCGATCACTTCGCCATCATCCCCACCGGCACTGTGCCATCGGACCTGGACGGCGACGAGCAGGCGATCTACGACATGGTGGCCAAACGGTTTATCGCCATCTTCTATCCTTCGGCGCAATTCGAGGTGACCACCCGGGTCACCCGGGTGGAGGGCGAGCCGTTCAAGACCGAAGGCAAGATCATGGTCGCGCCCGGCTGGCTGGAAGTGTATGGGCGGGACACCGAGAAGAACGGCGAGACCACATTGCCCGCGGTGCGACAGGGTGAACAGGTCGCCACCGAGAGCATCGAGATCAAACAGGACAAGACCAATCCGCCGCCGCGCTACACCGAAGCCACCATCCTCAGCGCGATGGAAGGCGCGGGCAAACTGGTGGAGGATGAAGAACTTGCCGAGGCAATGAAGGAGCGCGGCCTCGGCACACCCGCGACGCGCGCCCAGATCATCGAGAACCTCGTCGGCGTCCGCTACCTCAATCGCCACGGCAAAGAGCTGCAACCCACCGCCAAGGCGATGCAGACCATCGGCCTCCTCAAGAACGTCGCGCCCGAACTGGTCAGCCCCGAACTCACGGGCGAATGGGAATTCAAGCTTCGCGAGATCGAACACAAACAGTTGAGCCGCGATCAGTTTATGAAGGAGATCCGCGATGTCACGGCGCACATCGTCGAAGGAGCAAAGAATTTCGTGCCCGACGAGCACGTGGACGACACGCCGTTCGGCGAGTGCCCCAAGTGCGGGAAACCCCTGCAGGAACGCTTCAAGAGCTTCGAGTGCGCGAACGACGATTGCGACTTTGTGATTTGGAAGACGGTGGCCGGTCGCCTGTTCAGCCGCACGGAGATCGAAACACTGGTCAAAGAGCGCAAAATCGGCCCGCTTACAGGATTTCGGAGCAAAGCCAACCGTCGGTTCGACGCAATCGTCAAATTGAATCCCGAGTTCAAGGTGGAGTTCGATTTCGAAGCGACAACGGCGGCGGCAATAACGGATGTGAAGTGCGAGAACTGCGGCAAACCGATGGCCGTCAAGTCAGGCCGCCGCGGCGAGTTTCTGGCCTGTTCGGGTTATCCCGAATGCAAGACCACGTTGAACTTCAAGCGCGATGAATCGGGGAAGGTTGTCGCCATCCCGCGTCCGCCACAGGCGAAAATGCCGGAAGTCGACATCAAGTGCGAGAAGTGCGGTTCGCCGATGGCGGTCAAGATGAGCCGGCGCGGGCCGTTCCTTGCCTGTACCGGTTACCCGAAATGCAAGAACGCCAAACCGCTGCCCGACGAAATCAAAGCCATGCTCCCGAAAGCTGCGCCGAAGCCGCCGCCGGTGATGACCGATGAGAAGTGCGAGAAGTGCGGTTCGCCCATGGTGAAACGGCAGGGACGTTACGGCGAGTTTCTCGGTTGCTCGGCCTATCCGAAGTGCAAGACCATCAAAAAAATATAGTCCGCCGCTTGATGGTGGAAGGCGCCGATGCGCTCGTTGACGAGTTTCTAAGATATCTCCACGCCGAACGGGATGCTTCCACCTTGACCCTTCGCAACTACAGCGCCGATATCCGGTCGTTCCGGAGCTGGTTTGGGGACAAGTTCAAACAACCTCCCGACTGGACACGGATCGATCCCTTTCACGTACGCGGGTACCTCGTCCACCTGACCGAGCACAGCTTTGACCGTGCGACGATCCACCTCAAAATGTCGGCGTTGCGAAGTTTTTACCGCTGGCTGGTGCGCTCGGAGCGGGTCAAACAGAATCCGCTCGTCGGCCTCACACTCCCGAAGAAGCACCGCAAACTGCCGAAATTCCTTACGGTGCACCAAATGGAATCGTTATTGAAGGCTCCGCTTGCAGAGGTAGGGGCGAGTCGCCGACTCGCCCGTACGACGATCGCGGAGAAAGCCCACGTTTGGCAGGCCTGGCGCGACAAAGCGATCCTTGAAACATTTTATAGCGGCGGCTTGCGCATCCACGAATTGGTCCAGCTCAACGACGATGATATCGATCTGCTCGGCGAAGTCGTCCGGGTTCGCGGCAAAGGAAAGAAAGAGCGGCTCACCCCGCTCGGCGGCCCGTGCGTGGAGACACTGCAGAAGTACCTCGAATTGCGGGGCCGGAGTTCGCGCGGTCCGCTTTTCGTTAACAGGTTTGGCGGACGGATTACGGCGCGCAGCGTGCAACGGATGTTGAAGAAGTATTTGCTCGCCGTCGGCCTCGACCCATCGCTGACTCCGCACAAGCTGCGTCACAGTTTCGCCACGCACATGCTCGACGCCGGCGCGGATTTGCGCAGCGTCCAGGAACTTCTCGGTCACGCGAACCTCTCCACCACGCAGATCTACACCCACGTCACCCCCGAGCGGTTGAAGAAGGTCTACGAGAAAGCACATCCGAGAGCGTAAGAGGATGGCCACGCAAAACGTTCACCCCGTTACGCGGAGCGTGGCCTCCGTGAAACATCCAAGTCCATTCGCGTGCATTCGCGGCTGAACTGGGATGGATCTTGTCACTCTCGGTTACGGCCCAGAAACGACCAGGCGGAGAAAACCCTCGCTCCCGACCAGCGGCAAGCGGGCTTCGTAACGTTCGGTGCCGGGATCATCATCGGCAAGCTGAACGATCTGGACGGCTGGCAGGTCGCTCCAGGCCGCGAGATCGGTGGAGCTTTGCGGGTGAATGTCGACCCCGACCATGCCTTTGCGCCGGCGGTACTGCAGAGTTATGTAATTGTTTCCCACCTGTCCGAATACAGGCAGTTGGTCGACGGTCGGAGCCGGGCCGAGATTCATCGCATAGCGTGCCAGATTGGAAAGACCATCGGCAAATGGCCGCGCCTCGGGGAGCGCGTCGTTGCCGGTCAGACCCAACGCGGTCACGTATTCGCTGAACGTGGGTACCGGGTTGACGGTGATTATCGCGGTATCACTGTCGGCATGGCCGCCGGAATTGCTCACGCGCACCCAGTAACTCGCCGTCGCCGCCAGAGCCGGAGTGGTGAACGTGTTTGCAGCAGCGCCCCCGACGGGCGCGGCAATATCGCCGCTGACACCTTGATACCATTGGTAGAGGAGGTTGTCGCCGGTGGCGGAAACTGTCAGAGCGGTGGTCTGGCCGGCGGTGATGGTCACGGATTGCGGTGGCACCGTGACAGACGGCAGCGCAATGGGCTGGATCGCAATGTTGCTCGAGATCAGGCCGGCGGCGGTAACGGTGAGGCCAACGGGGCCGGTGGAGTTGGTGGTTTTCACCAGCGCGAGGCAAAATCCGTTGAAAGCGTTGCGTTCGGTGGCCTGAAATGCCTGGTGGCTGGTTTGATCGCCGGTGCTGAGCGCGGCGATGCGACCGGGGCCGGTCACGGCAAACGTGAGATGATTGGTGGCCGTCGGACAGGGGACGCCGTTGGAGTCCACAATCGTGACGCTGATGTGCGCCAGGTCGTCAAAGACCGGAGCGATATTGGTCCGGTCTGCCGATAGAATGATGTGATGAGGCGTCCCGGCTGTCCGCATTGTGTTCGTAGCGACACCGACTCCGCCATTGCGGCCGACGGCGGTCAGCGTGCCGGAGGCATAGGCAAACGTCCAGACAAGCGGCGAGGCATCTGCCGGGGGCGACTGGGCGCCGAGAGTAACGTTGTTGAGAAACAACTCCACCTGCTGACAGTTGCTGTAGACTTGGACCTTGGCCGTGGTGTAGCTGTTGGTAGGAGTCCAATCGGAGACCAGCGCGCCCGTGCCGTTGTTGCCCGAGTATCGCACCACATGAACCATCGGCGTGGTGGACCACCAGCTCATGCGTTGCCAGCCCCGGGGATAAAGAACGCCTGCAATGTCCCGCATGCCGAAACTCGCATTGTCACTGCCCGCGCAGACGACATAGGGCCAGCCCGTCGACCCGTTGGCATAGATGGTTTCGCCCAGGTAATCAAAGCCGGTCCAGACGAAGCAGCCGGCCAGCGGCGCGTTATCGCGAACGCTCACCCAGCGAGCGCGGTCGTGGTTCTCCTCGGTGTCGATGAGTTTGAGGTGCTGGCTGGGATTGTTGGTCCACAAGGTCACCAGATCGTCCGGACGGTAGTTCTCCCCCACCACGTCCATCTGGGTCTGGATGCCGGTGGCAAAGATCGCGGTCTCGTTGTGCGCATAGATGGCGAACGTGACCGGGCGGGTGGAATCGATCGAGTGAATGAGGTTCTGCATCGGGAGATAGAGAGCAGGCAGGTTGGTGGGGTTATCCCGGATTTCATTACCCGCGCTGTAAATGACGATGCTGGGGTGGCCGCGATTCGCCATCACTGCGGCCTGCGTATCGTTGCTCCACCATTGGTTGAAATAGAGGTGGTAATCGTAAGTGGTCTTGGTGGCCTTCCAGGTGTCGAACGTTTCCAGCATGACCACGAAACCCATGCGGTCGCAGAGGGAAAGAAAGTCCGGCGAAGGCGGGTTGTGGGAGGTGCGGATGCCGTTGACCCCGATTTCTTTCAGTTGCTCCAGCCGATGTTCCCAGAAACGGTCCGGCACGGCCGCGCCGATGGCATCGCCGGTATGGTGGAGGCAGACGCCGAGGATTTTGACATTACGGCCGTTCAGCCAGAAACCCGTGTCCGACTTGAATTCGATCGTGCGAATGCCGAATTCATCCGTCTCATCATCGAGGGCGGTGCCGTCGGCAGCGACAAGCTTGGTGACCGCCGTGTATAGTTGCGGAGAATTGATGTCCCACAGGATCGCGTTGGTCACGGTCAGATCCAGATTGAACACGTTTGTCGAGCTTGCAGACACGGTCTGTGTTGTCGTGCTGCCGCTGGACACGGGCTGACCCTGCGAATCGAGGAGGACGGTGGTGACCGCGACCGTCTGGTTGCTGGTCGCCTGGTTTTCCACTGTGGCCTGGACATGTACGGTCGCCTGGGTTCCCCCATTGACCGAATTCGTGATCACGGCGGCAGTTGTCACAAACACGCCCCAGTTCGCAAAATGGATCGGGTTGCTGATCATGAGGCGGACATGCCGGTAGATCCCCTGCCCCGTGTACCAACGTGAGGCAGGCTCCAGGCTTGTGTCGGTCTTGACAGCGACAATGTTTGTTTGACCGGGGCCGAAGTTGAGGTAACTGGTCAGATCGTAACGGAATCCGACGTAACCGTACGGACGGACCCCCAGATCATGGCCGTTGATCCAGACGTCGCTGTTGGCCATCACGCCGTCGAAATCAATGAACACCCGGCTGCCGGCGTTGGTGGCGGGAAGAATGAAAGCTTTGCGATACCAACTGATCCCGCTCGGAAGATAGCCGCCGCCGCCGCCGGTCAGATTGGTTTGCGCGAACGGGCCCGCGATACTCCAGTCGTGTGGCAGATCCACGGCGCTCCAAGCCGTGTCGTTAAAAGAGGTCTGATTCGCGCCGCTCGCGTCACCTTGGTGAAAACGCCAGGTTGGATCGAAATTGACGGTCTGTCGCGGCTGCCCTTGCACATGGGCAGTGGTGACGAACACCGTCGTCAGGAAAAGGGAGAAATAGAGATGACGAGTCAACATAAGTGAGTCACAAAATCCTGACTGGCTAATATATCATAAGGTGAAATCTCAGGCAAGATAGCCAGGGAGCTGGCGAAGGAAAGCGCTACCTTCCAGCGCGGAGGAACGACACCAAGGACATCCTTGCAGTCCCGGCGGGGATCCCTGTATGAACATGCGCGGAGCGGAACTCTCACGAGTTCCGCTCCGACAGCGCAATTGGGGCGACTGATGAGACTAGCGGATTACATCCCGCCATCCACTTGCCATCGGCCTGCCGGATTATCCTTCCGCACGGCCATGTTCCATTTCTTTACCTGGACAGCCCGGCACTTCACAAACCAGGCTGATTGCTCCGCCGACCAGGTGGCTTCCCCCACCTCAAACATCGGCATCAGTTTATGCACGTCCATGCCTTGCTTCTCCGCCATCTCGGCTTGTTTTTTGGTTTCCTCGACGTCCGATTCCGAGGTGAACTTGCGCATTTCGACCCAGTCCAGTTTTGACTGGGCGTCGAAGTAGGCTTGCACCGCTTTCGTCGGCGACAACTTTGCATAGACATCGTTATTGATCAGGACCTCCGGCTGGGTGGACCACTTAAAATCCTGCTGCAGCCGCAGTTTGCTGTCGTAGAATCCCGTTACCACGCACCGTTTCGCCGGATTGGCGTTGGACACCCGCACATTGAATTCTTGGGGTCGAAGTTTGATTTCGTAAGGCACAAACCTGCCACCGTAAGCCTTGGAAGTGAAAGACTCGCCCAGGCTGACGATTTCCAGGCCGCCGTAAGCCTGTTTGATGCTCTCGGTGATGGGTGACCAGAATTTTCCGGCTTCATTCCAATCCTCGCGAGCACAAGCTTCGAAGAAGGCTCGAGCGGCCTGCTCCGCAGTCATGGAGGCATATTTGTCGTTGTCGGGCAGCTTTTGCGGTTCCTGGCTCCAGCTCACATCCGCCGGCAAGTCGAGATGCCACACACCGGGTTCAATCGGCGGGTTGTAGTCAATCTGGCTGAGATCGAAGATCAGCACCTCACCGGACGGGCGAACCAGATAGATCTGCACCGCCTCCAGCAATTTTGTCTGGGCATCGAAGCGATAGACACGGCGGGTGTCAGCGTTATCGAAGAAGCTGTTTTTGACGTAGTCATTTTCCGGAATGCCGGATGTGGCGTGGACGGTGACAATGGACTTCACCCTCCCGTCCGCGGCGGTTCCTTCCGTGGTGTCCATCTTCCAGCCCTTGGCCTGCGCTTTGTTTAGCTCATTGCTGAGGGTGTTGCTGAGGTTGGCGATCCTTTGCAGCCAATCGGTGTCAAAGGCGCTGGGCGATGGGTGTGGAAACCTGGCTCCGTAATTGGCGGCCTTGATGTAAAGCACCGTGGACTGGCCGTCCATGACGGCGACTCGCCCGGGCTTCTCGGCACGCCATTTCAGTTCCGGCTCGAACTGCTTCCACAGTTCCACGGTGACAAAGTCGAGATCGGGATTGATGTAGCTGAAGTTGTCATGCGGCGCCGTGCGCACCTGGCCGCGCAGATGGATGCTGGTGAGTTTGGCCACGGCTTCAGCGCCTTTGGCCATGACCTCGGCAGCAGTGGCTTGTGTCTTGGGTATAGCCAGAAGGACGATTAGCGTGATGGCAGCCGCACCCGCAGCCGTGCCCAACCCAAATCCCCAGCGATGTTTCAATAATAAGCTCATAATTGTGTTCCTTTCCGGTTTTGTCTGATCCTGGAGAACCCGGCGCATGACCGGCTCGATAATGGACAAGTCGGCGGCCGCCTGGCCGCGCGCAACCAACTGCTGTTGCAGGTTGGTGATGGCCGCGTACTCAGCGCGGCAAGCCGCACAGGCTTCCAAGTGCGCCTGGCACTGAAGGGATTCCTCGCGGCCGAGCAATCCTTCGATGCAGGCGACCAGATTGTCCCGGCATTCAGTGCAGTTCATGGGTGCTCCGTTTGGTTGATGGTTCGATCGGCGCTCTTGCGAGCCTGAAGCTCCTGGCGAAGCATGGTGTAAGCACGCGAAAGCGTTTTTGTGACCGTGCCGAGCGGCATGTTGAGTCGCTGGGCGACCTCCTGACAGGAGAGCCCCTCGTAATACCGTAGCAAAATCACCTGGCGATAGGTTTCGGGCAGATCGGCAATGGCTTCATCCAAGGCATACTCCGACTGGTTTTCGGCAGGTTCTGCCATCAGGGTTTCCGCGACTTCGCGATCCCGTTGGCGACGTTTCAGGGTGCGGAACTGTTCCTTGGCAACTCGTCCGGCGATGCCCAGAAGCCAGGAATAAAACGATTCCGGCTTCCGGAGCTTCTTCAAGGATTGAAAAGCTCTGACGAACGATTCCTGCGCCGCCTCCTCCGCCTCCGACCGGTCCCCCAGTCGGCCCGTCAGATAAGAGAACAGCGGCCCCTGATAACGGTGCACCAGCAAGCGGAAGTCCTCTGGATGACCGTTGCGGCAGCGCTGCACGTATTCTTTGTCGTTTAGATCCATGTCCTGTTCTTCTCCAGCCAATTCATACCGCCATCATATAGTGACCTCCGAAGCCGTTTTGCGACAAAACAATAGGGGCTTTCTTCGGCTTGGTTCCGGGCCGTGTATTTGTGGTCGCGGTAGGCCAGCAATCGCGCATCGAGGTGGTTGGTTTGAAGCCCCCTGACATTGCCGCAAGCAAAATACAGAGCTTTGCGGGAACTTTGTGTGCCGGTCGGTGTCGCACATGGCAGGCCCTGAATGGTTCGGGGCAGAAAGGAATTGCTGCCATGAGACATGTTTTGATTGCATTGATGATGTTGGTGACGGTGAGCGGGTTTGCGGAGGAACCGGACATCGCGCCGCGGCCGCCGAAACCGATTTCCGGTGGGAGCGAATTCTCCCGGTTGATCGCGGAGACGCGCGTCGGCGAAGGCCAGTCGTACAGGAATCTGGTGGTGTATCCATTGTTCACGTCGAACCGGGCGCGGCGGGGGTACTGGACGCTGGACCAGGCGCTGGCGAAAGAGTTGATCCGCATCTCGGAAAAAGGCGGCGGGAGCGTGCCCGAGTTGCTCGTTGAGAATCGGTCGGACGAACCGGTCTTCCTGTTGGCGGGCGAGATCGTAACCGGCGGGAAACAGAACCGCGTTGTCTCGCAGGACATCTTGCTGGCGCCGCGCAGCGGGCCAATCGGGCTCGGCGTGTTTTGCGTCGAGCAAGGGAGATGGACGCAGCGGACGCAGTATTTCGGCGCTGAAAAAGAGCTGGCGCACGGGAAACTGCGGCAGGAACTGAACGCGCCAGCCGTGTCGCAGTCGGCGGTGTGGAATGAGGTCGCGCGGAAAGCCGATGCTGTTGCCGGGGCGGTTCCCAACGAGACACATTATCTCGGAAAGATCTACGAATCTAGTGAAGTGAGGAAGGACCTCGACGAATACACCAGGGCGATCGTGTGGACGCAGGACGCCAACGGCATGGCGGTGGTGATCGGCGGCCGGGTCGTCGGCGTGGAATTGTTCGGCGACAGCGAGACGTTCGGGCGGCTGCGCGATAAACTGCTGCGATCGTACGCCGTGGACGCCATCGAAGTGACCGGCCCGGTCAAGGTTGCAGCCGACAAAGGCGCAGTCGAACGATTCCTTCGGAATGCTCAACGGGCGCAGCTTTCCCCGAAGGAAACGATCGGGGTTGGACGGCTGTTCGGGGTCAATGGAGCCGGGATGTACGGCTCAGCGCTGTTCTGGCACGATCAAACCGGTGCGCACGGTGTCGTGCATGCCAGTCTGTTTGACGGGCCACAGGTCAACGAAACGGCACCGATCGTGCCGATGCCGCGGCCGCTGCCGAGGGAGTGAGGTAGGTGGCATTCACAAAACCGTAGCCGCACCCTTTATGGGTGCGTCCTGGGTGGGCACCAGAAGCGGTCTTTGCCGTCGAACGCAGGCATAAAGCCTGCGCCTACAGGTCTGGCCTACCAACTCAGGCCCGGTTCAGGTATTTGCCGGTCCGGGTGTCGACGCGGATGGTGTCGCCGGGATTGATGAAAATGGGAACGGCCACCTCGATACCGGTTTCTACTTTCGCCGGTTTGGTGACGTTGGTGGCGGTGTCGCCGCGGATGCCGGGGGGCGCTTCCAACACCTTGAGCTCGACCGCAGGCGGCAATTCCAGTTCGGCGACCTTGCCTTCGACCTCGGTGAGCGTGCAGCGGAGGTTTTCGGTCAGGTAATTCTTGGAATCGCCGACAAATTCCTCATTGAGGGTGATCGTCTCATACGTTTCTGGGTCCATGAAATGGAAGCCTGTTTGATCCTTGAAGCTGAAGTCCACGGGCTTGGTGGTCTTCGAGACGACTGCGATGGATTCGGTCGAGGCGAAACGGACCAACGATGACTTGCCCGTTTTCAAACTGCGCAGGGTGGCCTGCACGAAGGCGCGCAGGTTGCCCGGCGTGCGGTGCTGCATGTCGAGCACGACGCAGACGTCGTTGTTGTACTTGATGGCCATTCCCTTGCGGAGATCGTTGGCTGACGGCATGATGAACTGCTCCTATCGTTAAGACCGTTCAAGGCGATAAAGCCGTTAAAAGGTTGTTGTTGTCACATGATTTTGAACTTCGGCAGGTCTTGCGAATCGACAATGCCGACAGGCCGCTTATTCTCATCCACAACGATCAAATCGTCAATCTGTCGTTGCTGGAAAATCTTCAAGGCTTCCACCGCGAGCGCGTCCTGGCGAATCGTGATGGGATTGCGCGTCATGACCGTTTTCACCTGAGCCTGCAGCACGCCGAGGTCCCGCGCGATATGACGGCGAAGATCGCCATCCGTGAATACGCCGGCCATACGACCCTTGCTGTCCACCACGCTGATCGTGCCCGATTTCGCCCGGGTCATGGCCAACATGGCATCTTTGACCGACTCGTATTCGGCAATGACGGCGTTGCGGTCGCCCGTTCGCATAATCTCCTTGATCTGCAGCAGCAAGGAGCGGCCGATGGCGCCGGCCGGATGCAGACGCGCGTAATCGGATTTCTTGAACCCCCGCGCTTCGAGTACGCACAGGGCCAATGCGTCGCCCAGCGCCAGCATGGCGGTCGTGCTGGAAGTCGGGGCGAGATTGAACGGACAAGCTTCGCGCTTGATGTTCACTTTGAGAATGACGTCACTGTGGCGGGCGAGATGCGACTTGGGGTAGCCGGTCATGGCGATGACCTTCACGTCGGACCGTTTGATCGCGGGCAGGATACGCAGCAGTTCCTCTGTTTCTCCAGAATAACTGAGCGCCAGCACTACATCGCCGTCACCGATCAGCCCCAGATCCCCGTGCAACGCGTTGACCGCATCGAGCACGACACTCGTGGTGCCGGTGCTGGTGAACGTCGCGGCGATTTTGTGTCCGATGTTTTCGGATTTGCCGACGCCCGTAACGATGACCTTGGCCTTGTTGCGCAGGGTCTCCGCGATGAGATTGATCGCGTCAATGAAAGAATGATCCAGTCGCGCGCGGGTTTGGCGCAGCGCGTCGATCTCGATATCGAAGATTGTCTTGGCGCGTTTGACGTAGTCCATGGGGATCCAAGCACGTCGAGCATAGTGGAAAGGTTCGGATTTGGCAATGACTCAGGTTCGGCGGAGACCTCAGGGGGTCAGGATCAAACCGGGGAAGCAGGCATGCAACCCACAATTGAACGGCTTAGCAACGAAAATGGCCGCCATGCCAGCTATGGGCCAACTCGCGCTGCGTCAGGGGAGTCTCGGCACTGGTCAGCAAAGTCTCTAACGCCTCATGGGCGGCGACGTCGATTTCCTCTTCGCTGGCACCGGCCTTCGAGGCCAGATCCAACAGATGCTCGTAGCGCCAAATCGCACCTTCGATGACTGCCATCCGGAGGGCGTGCAGGGCAACGCTCTTTTCTGAGTGCGGATTGGCTTTGAGCTGCTTCATCAATGGTATCCGGCCACAGCACTGAGCGCGCCAACTTTCTGAAAACGCCCTGTTTAGCCGAAACCGTTTTCCACGCAAAAGAGTTCGTCGATACTCTTCACTACGATGCCTATCTCACGGATGTTCCAACCGGCTCTCATTCGGTCGAGGGCGCGCGTCGATATGATTTCGATCCAATCCTGGACTGGGTGGAAAATGCGCGACTTCGGACTGGTGTCGACTGGGACACGCGAGGGGGGCCGGGTCTTTGTGGGCCTCAAACTCGTGGTGCCGTTCGGCGATTAGCGACCGATTGCGGATGCGTTTTGAGGGGCGAGCGGCGAAAACCGTGTGCGGCTGCCAGCAGCCAGACCATCCACAACGCCTCGCGCACGATCTTGCCCGACATCTTGGACTGCCCCGCGTATCGATCCACAAACGTGATCGGAATCTCCGCGATGACGAACCCGGTCATCCAGGCGTTGTAGGTCATCTCGACCTGAAATGCGTAACCGTTGCTGCGCACCTTGTCGAGTTCGAATGCCTGCAGGACTTCGCGGCGGAAACACTTGAACCCGCCCGTCGGATCGGTCACCGGCAGTCCCGTGATCAGGCGGACATACCAGGCCGCTCCTTTGCTCAACATCAGACGCGACAGCGGCCAGTTGATGACACGGATTCCGTTGCAGTACCGGGACCCCAACACCAGGTCCGCCTCCTCGATCTTTTCGAGAAACTTGGGGAGCTCATTCGGATCGTGGGAAAAATCCGCATCCATCTCCATCAAATAATCGTAGCCGTTTTCCAGACCCCATTTGAATCCCGCGATGTAGGCCGTACCCAACCCCAGCTTGCCGGCGCGCCGCAGCAGATGCACCCGCGGCTGTTTCCGCGATATTCCTTCGACAATGTTGCCCGTGCCGTCGGGCGAATTGTCATCCACAATCAACAAATCAATGAAGGGAGATTGTCGCAGAACCATCTCGACGATGCCCTGGACGTTCTCCTTCTCGTTGTACGTCGGAATGATGACCAACGTTCGTTTATCCATGCGCTCTTTTCCCGTCCTTCATTTCTGGCCCGCGATTGCCAACCGGGGATTCGCCAGCACGAGGTACTCGCCATTTACCACGACAGGCCACTTGTGACCCCGCATGTCCACAATGGCCATTTTCCCGCTGCCACCGACATACACAGGCTGCCACCCGGCGTTCAACAGCGCCTCCACCCGCTCCGGCACACCCGCCAATCCAGAGCTGTATACCAGATCAATCCCCATCGGCAGGTTTCGCCCCCCCCGGGTGTCCACACCCGAAGCCATTACCAAGTATTTGGCGTTCTGCCAACGGCAGTCGAACCAATAGGCGTCATGCGACTCCAGCACCGCCGTGGGCATGTCATTGGCTATCCCCTCATAGCGCGCGCAAAAAGTCAATAGGCTCCGGCGCTCGCTCTGCGCCAGCCAGTACACCTGCTTGGGCGCCAGGATGAAGTCATCCTTCGTCGTGTGGCTGTTGACGAACCCCATCGCCGCCTCGGCTTCGGGCTGGGACTGTTGCGTCCACAGGTCAATCCGGGTATGAAAATGTCCCCAAGCCCCCGCCGCCGATTGCAGGCCGAACCCACCCAGCACGAGGATCGCTACGGCTGTCGCCAAAGTGTCGCCCGACCAGGATGCGATGCGTTTGGCCAGTTCTTCGATCCAGGCGAGAACGCCTGCGAAGCCGACGGCCATCAACGGCAGGAAGATCGTCGCCGGATAAAAGAACATCGGCACGTTGTTGAGCTTCTTGAAAACGCCATACATCAGCACCAGCAACCAAAACGGCACCCACAGCCGCAGCCGCCAGTTGCGCGCCGGCAGAAACAGAAACCCGACCGTCGCCACCGTCAGCCACCAATCGTGACCCGACCACGGAAGAGGCGGCCCTTGGGTCGGCGTATGGAAACCAAGATTCCACACGTTCTGCGCGAACCTCTCCAGTTCCCCCAGCGCCGTTGGCTGGATCTCGTTACCGGCGACCGCCTTCAGCAAATGCACCTGAGTCATCAGGTGTCCCCAACCTCGGGTCGCCGAGTACCAGGCCACAAACAACGTCCCGTACGCGCCCGCAGCCGCTGCCGCAATGCCCGCGCGCATTGCCCGCCGCTTGAGGGTTTGCAGGAAGGGCGTCTTCGTCGCGACCGGGTTCACCACCGCCGCCGTTATCATCACCGCACCGATCAGCGGATAGGTGAAATAATTCGTTGCCGTCGCCAGGGAACACATCACTCCGGCCCAAACGATGTCGCGCAGTCGCTTCTCCTGCACGTAGCGGATCAGAAATCCCACCGACGCCAACGCCAACGTCCCGGCCATCGGATGCGAACGCACCCAGCGAAAATTGGCATTCGCTTCACCATAGACCAGAAACGCCGCCGCGCAGAGAAAACCAAATTTCCTGTCGCGCAACCGCGTTCCGATCCAGAAAAGAATCACCGCGGCTCCCAGCGCCGTCACCGCGCCGAGTGCCCGGCTCACCCCGATGTCATCGCCGAAGACACGCAGCAGCATTCCATTGATGAGCATGTATAGGGGCGGGTAGGGAAACGGGAACACGAAATCGTTGATGACGGGTCCGACGCGCGGCGTGCCGTGGATGAACGTCCAGGATTTTTCCATCCAATCGCCTTCATCGCCGTACCAGTTCGGATTCGTCCGGACATTCGGCAGGAACAAGAACGCCCACAGCGCCACGAACGCCATCGCCAGCCAGCGATCTCGGTTGGTTGGCAGAATGGATTGAATCATGAATGCAGAACCCTGGTGAGTGATTATCGCGGAGGGGGAGCGAACTTGACCCTGTAAAGGTGCAAGGGTCCGAAGGGCTCAAACTGCATGTTGGTCAGCGGCTCCTTGGGAGTTTCGAACCTCGCGTCAATCACGACAAATGCCGTCTGAGTCTGGCCCGCCGGCAAATTCTCCGGCAGGGACCGGTGCTCCAGTTGACGCCGAAGCATATACTGCAGGTCATTCTCCACCGGTGTCTGGGGCGGCCAATCACGACTGACGATCGGGTTCGTCACTTGAGCCTCCTGGGCGATGCGTTCCACGAGCAACCGTTTCTCGCCGTAAACAACGCCGTACGTCCCTCGGGCGCCACCCTCCCGCTCCAAATAACCATACAGCTCCATCACCTGCGTGAGCTGACTCAGCCACATCGCGCCGAAGACAATCCACAACACCGGCACGCCCACGCCACGCAGCAGGGCGCTGCCCTGCAGGCGAAAGTAGCGGGTGCCGGTGTCGATCAACCAGGCCATGAGCAGGAACACCGCCGGCAGAGTCAGCGCAAAATACGACAGATAGCTGCGCAGTCCCGTCAGACTGAAGAACACCACCGGCATCAACACCCACAACAGCAATACCGTCAGCCGCGGATCGCTGCTCAAATCAAAGTACGGAAATGTCGGCGACGGCCTGGCCCTCCTCGCCACCGCCACCGCCACGGTGAGCAGCGCCGCCACGAACAACAGTTTTCCCAGGGTGACCCCCGCCTTCAGGAGGCCAGCCTGTGCCAGGAAATCCGTGGTGGAGAGCCCAAGGATGTCCTCGAGTTGTCCCCCGCCCACCGTATTGAGCAGATGCCCGAAATGATCGCGGCTCGGAAACGGAAATCCCCACTGCGGGTGGATTCCCTGCACCGTGTACACCTCTTCCCGGTTGTGGGCCTGCACCACGCTGGTCGCCTTGTGAAAATCCTCCCAGTCATGCTGCATTTGAAAGCTGATGTATGGCAGCACCAGGGCGAGGTTGACCGCCAGGCCGAGACCGATCAGTTTCGCATTCAATGGAAAACGGCAGACCAACCACAACGCCACAAGCAACGCCACCAGATTGGTCGCCGTCAGATGAATCTGCGCTGCGGCCACGGACAGCAACACGATGCCGAACAGGTACCCGCGCTTCTTGTGGATCAAGAATTCGCACCACATCCACAGCAGGGCCGTGCAGATCACCGGCAGAAAATCCTGCGGCCACACTTTGCGGGAATAGACCACTGCCCACGGGGACACGGCGAATAACGCCGCCGCCACCAGTCCGACCCTCTCATTGAAAAACCGCCGACCGATCAGGAAGCACCCTCCGACCGCAAGGGCACTGATCAACCCGTAACAAATCGTGAAGAAGGCCGGATCGCCATTCAGGGCAAAAAACGGCGTAAGGAGATAGATATACAAGGGCGCCTGGCGTACGCCGACGCTGTAGGTCAGCCCGACTTGCGGGAACATCTGGCCCTTGGCAAATTTCACCGCCATGATGGCTGCGTTTGCCTCATCGGCCTTGAACTCCAACAGCCCGACATGCGACACGCGCAGGTAAGCCGCCACCACCAGGATCACCAGCAGGATCCACCGGCCATTCCTCGACACCAGCGGTCCGGGGGCTGGCGCCAAGTCGGATCCCGCCGCCGGATTCTTCGTCGGCTCAACGGACGGTTTCATGCGGTCTTTGGGCATAAACGATCATTTTGGTGTGCGGATCGACTGAAATCCGCGCCCGGCCGATCCCCAGGTGGTTGACCACCCAGCGCGCGGACATGAAAACGGGGCGATTAATGATCGCCAGCCGTTCCAACAGGAAAGCCAGTTCAAAGGTGTGGCCGTAGGAATTGATTTTGTAAACCGTGAAACCGCAACTCTCCAAAATCTTGGTAATGGTCTCTCGACTGAAAAAGAACAAATGCTCGCGCGTCCGCCGGAAATCCTCCAACCGCTTGCCCAAAAGCCTCGACGAGAAGCTCTCTGAATCCATGGTGCTCAACGCCAATCCCCCACCCGGTCGCAACAGGCTCCGAAGACGTTTGAGAGTGGTGAAGGGATCGTGCAAGTGCTCAATCACATCGAACATCGTGACCACGTCAAACGATCCCTCGGGGATCGGCTGTGTTTCCACAGCGCCTTCGTACACGGGAAACGCGTATTTTTGACGAATCGCTCGAACCGCTTGTGGATTGAACTCGACTCCTGCGACCTCAAATCCGACGTCCTGCGCTGCGTCGAGGAAGTATCCCAGCCCGCAGCCAATGTCGAGGAGACGTGGCCGGGAGGCGCTCCCGATGCGCTGGGGTTGACCGTGACGGTCGCGCAGGAACTCCGCGATGGGTCGATGCTCCCGCAGTTTGTTCACGCGCTCGGCGATGTAGTCGACGTACCCATAGAGATTCCCCTTCGCATGATCATAGAACTCAGGGTTCTGGAAATAGGACAGGTCGGAGTAGACCTGCTTGGTGTCATCCAGGCTCGGCATCGGCGACAGCCGCATCAGACCACAGCCCCGACATTTCACAATCTTGTGCGAGCCCAAATCATACTTGACCCGCGTTTCCGCGCTGTCGCAATAGAGACATTTGTCGGTATTCATTGAAGCTTCAGTATTCCAACCCGTGCGAGAAACTTCAACCTCATTGTCACTTGTCGCATCAGGTTCGTGCCTTCAGCGCGAAACGCACACGTTGGACGCGTCGAATCCGAAACAGTTCGCCCCAGATACGCAAGGCGCGCTGCAAATTGTATGGGATTCGTGTGTCCGGATCATGCACCCATTTCACGGGCAGCTCGGCGATACGGTAACCCTCGCGTGTCGCCACCACCAGCATCTCGATATCGAAAATCGCCGTGTTCGACGTTACCTGCGGAAACACCATCTGGGCGACCTCGCGTTTCATGGCCTTGAACCCGCACTGCGTGTCATGGATCCCGCGAATGCAAAGGCATCGTGTCCCCAGGCCGAACAGTTTGCCGGCAAGCGCCCGATACCAAACCTGGGACTGTTCGACTTCCGCCCCGGGCATCGAACGCGAGCCAATCGCCACGTCGTAACCTTCCTCCTCCAACTTCGCCAGCAACTTGTCCACCTCGCCGATCGGCGTGCTTTGATCGGCGTCGGTAAACAACACGAACCGCCCGCGCGCTTCGAGCATCCCGGCTTTCACGGCGCCTCCCTTGCCGCGGTTCGGGTCCAGTGAAATCAGCCGCGCCATCGGGTAGGCCCTGCCCAAGCTACCGGTCACCTCGGCCGTTCCGTCCTGGCTGCCGTCGTTGACGACGATGATCTCGAACGGTTTCCCTTTCGACTGGAGAAACGCGACAATACCCGGCACGTGCCGTTTGAGGCGTTCCTGCTCATTGTAGGCGGGGATGACGACCGATAGATACAGGGATGGCTCCATACTCAGCGAGTGGCTGTCGCCCACATGTTCAGTCCGCATTCGAAATAACCAAACTTCACCTGGTTCATATCAAAGCTCGCCATGCCAAAATACCACCCCAGCAAGGGTAGCGTATAGGCATACTTGTGCTCGTTGATCTCCTCGGCGCTCACCAGATTGACCCGCGCCATCCCATGCAACAGGCCATCCGACCACGCCGCCGGAGTGGTGATGAGCAGCATCCCGCCCTCCCGCAACGTCCGGTGCGTCTCACGAAACAACGCCACCAGGTTGCCGGGATCCAGGTGCTCGATCACCGCCAGCATGCTGATGGCGTCAAAGAAACCGTCCGCGAACGGCAGCCGCGGTTCGCAATTCAGATCCAGCGTGTGCCACGCGATGCTGCCGATCGTTGCCGATGGAGACAATTGGTCCACCGCAAATTTCTCCTGGAAGGATGTGTGAGCCAGGAAGTACGCCTTGGATCCACAACCCACATCCAGAATCCGGCCCTGGCGCAGCTCATCGGGGATCAGCTTGTTGGCAAGACGAGCCCGCAACCGGGCCAGCATCGGCTCCAGTAACCCACACCCGCGAGTCGCCCTGAGTTCTGGACCGCTGCTCACACCGATTTCCTCAAGGCACCCATCTTGCGCATTGCTTCGAGCCCTTCTGCCGCGTAATCCTTCTCCAGATCCTGTCGACGAATCCAATCCACGTACGCACGGACACTCTCCTGGGGCGACCGGATCGGATTCCACCCGAGGCGCTGCAGTTTGGAAATATCCGAAATGCTGTGCCGCGTGTCGCCGACCCGATACTCGCCCGAAGGTTTGAACTCGACGCGCTTGCCCAGCGTCTCTGCCACGATGTTCGCGAACTCCAGGACGGTGTACCCGCGGCCGCCGCCGACGTTGAACACCTCGTAATTGGCCTCCTCGCGTTCCATCACCAGCAGATTGGCGCGCACCACGTCGGCGACGTTCACATAATCACGAAGCTGCCTCCCGTCCTCGAAAATGCTCGGCGTGCTATCGTTGATCATCTGCAACGTTAAGATACGCAGCACGCCCGAGTAGGCGTTGCGAAACGACTGATGCGGTCCTTGCACGATCGAGTATCGCAGGGCGACGCTGGGAATGCCGTAGTTCCTCCCCAGGACGGTCGCCATCAATTCTTGCGAATACTTGGCAATGGCATACTGGTTCCTGGGATTGGCGTGGGTTTCGAGCAACGGCAGCGGCTGGACCGACCCGCCGCACTTGGGACACACCGGTTCCCACAGCCCTTTCGTGAGACGCTGCGGATCGCGTCCGTCGGGAAACACCTCTCCATCCCTGGCGCATTGGTAACGGCCTTCGCCGTAAACAAACTGGCTGCTGGCCACCACCACTTTTCGCACCGGCGACTTCTGGGCAACGATCACCTCGTACAATAGCGCCGTGCCGACGGAATTGACGTGAAAAAACTCCGAGAAATTCGGAAGCAAATCCTGATACGCCGCGAGATGAAACACGACGTCCACGCCGTGTAACGCTTTTACCCAGTCCTCCCGGTTGCGCACGTCCCCCTTCACCCGTTCCGCGTCCGGAGAAAGCCAGTCGGGCCATTGGCCATCGCCGGCGTGGACGGGCGGCGTGAGATTGTCGAGCACACGGACGTCATAACCGGCGCGCAACAATTCTTCTACGGTATGGGACCCGATGAATCCTGCTCCCCCTGTGACCAGCGCTCGTCCCTTGCTCATAGGGGCAATGCCAAAATCGCCAATACCGGCAACACGGTCTTAACGATTCTCCCCTTTCAGTTTCTCGTACAGGTAACCCGTTAGGATGTGGTCGAGGATCATGTGTGCGTCTTCCACCGGGCCATATCCGTTGGAAGGCACGACAAACGACACGTCGGCCATGGCGGCCAACTTGCCGCCTCCAAAACCCGTGAGACCGATGACCTTGACGCCGATCCGCTTCGCCACCTCTGCGGCGGCAAGGATGTTCGGTGAATTGCCCGAGGCCGAAATGGCGACCAGCAGATCTCCAATTCGCGCCAGATTCTTCAGCGGCTCGCTGAAAATGTGGTTGAAGTCCGTGTCGTTGGCCCAGGCCGTCATCAGCGAAACGTTGTCCGTCAGCGCGATGACCCGGAACCGCTTCCACGTCGCGTCCCCCTTGTGGCCCAGCGTGCCCTTGCAAAGATCGTTCATCATGTGCGATGCCGTCGCCGCGCTACCGCCGTTGCCGATGACGAAGATCTGCCGTTCTTCCGCATGCGCCAGCGCGATGGCCTCGGCCACACGATCCACGGCATCCAGGGGGAGCCGATCCAGCACGCCTTTCAGTTCTTCCAAATAGTTTCGCGCGAACTCGCTTGCGCTTTTCGTCATCTCAATACCTCTGTAGGTTCAAAATCACCCGGGTTCCCCCGCGCTCCAGCCGAAACGGCATCTCGCGCAGGTTCGAAAGCGCCTGCCGCACGGACTGCCGCTTGTCGCTGGGCACGCACAATAGAAAAAACCCGCCGCCGCCCGCTCCTGAAATCTTTCCACCCAAGGCCCCCGCTTTCACCGCGCGGTCGTAGATCTCGTTCATTTCGTTGTTGGTGATGGAATCCGCCAGTTTCCGTTTCGCTTCCCAGGCGCGGTGCAACATGCGCCCCAGCCCCTCGACATCACCGGCTTCAATAATCCGCCGCACCTCCCGGGCCTGATTCGCCATCTCCCGCAGCACGTCCGACTTCTGGGCGATCTTCGATTTCTGTTCGGAGAGAATGGTCGATGCCTGCCGCGTCCTGCCCGTAAAGAACAACATGAGCATGTTGTCCATGTCCTCCAGCACCGTGCGCGACATCCCCACTGCATTCACCCGGATGCCGGCCCCGGGGCCGAATTCAAAAAAGCGCAGCCCGCCGAACGCGGCGATGTATTGGTCCTGGACGCCGATCGGTTTCTTGAGGATGTCGATCTCGATCTCACACGCTTCCCGCGCCAACTGTTCGAGTGTGGGCGTTCCGCCGACGAGATGATACAGGGCATTCAACACGCCCACGGTAACGCTGCTGGAGGATCCCAGGCCGGAACCTTCCGCGGGAATATCCGAGAGAAAGGAAATCTCCACGCCCTTGGTCACGCCGGTCTTGAGCATCGCCTCGCGCACCAACTCGTGCTCCAGTTGGTCCACGGAATCCACAATCTCCTTCTTCGAGTAATTGACATAAATCTTGTCGTCGAACCGCTCTTTGACGACGCAGTAGACGAACTTGTCAATCGCCGAGCTGACCACGCAGCCGCCGTGATCCTGGTAGAAATCTCGAAAATCCGTGCCGCCGCCGGCAAAGGACACGCGCAACGGTGTCTGGGTGATGATCATGGGCGGAACGGGAACATCGGAGTGATGCAGTGATGGAGTAGAATGATGGAGTACCGGGCACAGATCCCCCGCCCTGGACATAATCGGCGAACATCACTCCCATATTCCATTACTCGATCAATCCTTTCTCGTAATCCTGTTGCGCCTTGGCCAGGCGTTCGGGCGTGCCGACATCCTGCACATACGCCCCGGGATGCACGGCAAACAATGGTCCACCTGCCGCCAACAGTTTCGGGAACAAGTCTTTCCCGAAATCATAGAAACAACCGGCAGGAATCTCGTTCAACACCTGCGATTCGAGCACAAAAATACCAGCACTGATCAGACTTGTCGAAACCTGTTTTGGGTCGGGCTTCTCGATAAACCGCCGCACCCGCCCCTCGGCATCCGTCTCCACCACCCCTCCCGTCCAGGGCTCCGTCGATTCAAACAAAACGATGGTAGCCAGCGCCTTCCGCGTACGATGGAACTCCAGCACCGGCGCAAATTGAAGGCGCACCAGGTTGTCCCCGTAAAACACAATGAACCGGTCACCCTGCAATAAATGTTCCATCTTCTTTACCGCACCCGCCGTGCCCAACAACTCCGGTTCGACCGACCAGGTGATGCGCACGCCAAAGGCGCTTCCGTCCCCGAAGTAACTCGTGATCTTCTCGGGAAGATAATGAAGATTGATAATGATTTCCCGAATCCCCTGGCTCCGAAATAGGGCGAGATGATGTTCGAGCAGCGGCTTGCCGCCCACCGGGACCATCACCTTCGGCAGATCCAAGCCGAGCGAGCGCAACCTGGTTCCCAACCCCGCCGCGAGGATGAAAGCTTTCACTTCCCGTCCTCGTGGGAGAGGCATTCCTGCCCCGACCGGTGTACCCTTACGCTTTCAGAATCGCGACAAGAAAGTCGCTCCCACGAACAACTAACGCAGCTCACGCTCTCTCCCTCAGATATCGCGACAATACCGCCCAGGCTTTCTGCAGCGCTTTCGCGCGGTGACTGATGCGATTCTTGACCTCGAGCGACAGCTCGGCGAACGTTTTCACCTGTCCGTCCGGGATGAACAGCGGATCGTAGCCGAACCCGCCGCCACCGCGTTCCTCGGCGATGATCGCCCCGTTGCAGATCCCCTCGACGGCGTCGACCAACCCATTTTCGTCTGCAATGGCCGCGACGCAACGAAAACGCGCCGACCGTTTCTCCATCGCAACACCCTGCAGCGACGCCAACAACTTCTTGTTGTTCTCGTGATAACTGACGTCATCTCCCGCAAACCGCGCGGAACGCACGCCGGGTTCCCCATTGAGCGCATCGACCTCCAGGCCCGTGTCGTCGGCCAGCGTCAACATCTTGGCCGCCTTCGCCGTTTCCACCGCCTTCTTGATGGCGTTGTCACGGATCGTCGCACCGTCCTCGATAATGTCTGCCAAGCCGGGGATGTCCCACGGGGAAACGATGTCGAGTTTGAGGTCAGACAGGATGGCGCCGATTTCTTTCAGTTTGTCCCTATTTCGTGTGGCGACGAGTAATCGCATGGACAACGATTATAGGTTGCCTCCGCGGAAAATGAAGCACGAATCGCAGGGTACGAATCAATGCTGAATCCTTCGACAAACTCAGGACAGGCTATCCAACATTCAACTCCGTATACGACACGCGAGCAGGCGCTCAACGTCCAACTCGGAGAAAGCGTCGGATCTGTAGGCCGCCGTTGTAGCGGCGTCCGTCACGGACGCTTTCCCCGCATAAAGAACCCGCCGCCGTGACGGCGGCCGCTACACCAGCCCCCTTGTGGTTTGGAGGGCGTGAGGTCTGCACTGCTGTCCAAAATAATTTGATTTTGGACAGCAGTGTCTGAGCGGACGGTTTAGACGAGGATGGCGATGCTGAGGCCATCTTGGAGCGACGGCAAACGCTCAGAATCGGCTTGTCGGCATTGTCAAAGATGATACTATAACTATTCGTCCGACTGAATAGTCAACGATAGTCGCGGGGCGTAAGTCAGATGGGAAATGTCGATCCATCCAGGTCAGCAGACGGAGGGAATCTATGAAAGAAACAAATCGAATGATCAATCTCACCACCCACTGGGTGCGCCCGGCTTTGATTGCCGGCGTGCTGGCGGGTCTTATGGCTCTGTCCGCGCCGGCGGCAGACGTGGTGAAGCAGGCCATTGACCCGCAGGCGGATGAACTGATGCGGCGCATGGGTGATTACCTGGCGCAGGCGCAGTTTTTCTCGGTAAGCGCGGAAGTCTGGCAGGACGTGCAACTGCCCTCGGGACAGCGAGTCCAGGCGGGCAGGACGATTGACCTGCAGGTGCGCCGGCCCAACCGGTTCCACGCGGAAGTGCGTTCCACGCGCCGCAATCGCGGGCTGTACTATGACGGCACGTCGATCAGCCTGCTCAACCGCGTCCAGAATTTTTACGGCAGCATCCCCGCCCCAGCTTCGCTGGACGAAGCACTCGATGTCGCCAGCGAGCGCTTCGGCATCACGCTGCCTCTGGAGGACCTCATCGTCAGCGATCCCTACCAGAACGCGATGCGCAAAGTCACTTCCGGGATCCGCCTCGGACCGGTAACCGTCCTTGGCGTTCCGTGCGAGCACCTTGCCTTTTCACTGGGCACGGTCGATTGGCAGATTTGGATCGAGGACGGGGCCCGGCCCGTGCCGCGAAAAATCGTCATCACCTACAAGGACGAGGAGGATTCTCCAGAATACACGGCGATTCTCTCCAACTGGGATTTTCAAACCAAACTGCCGGACTTTGTGTTCAACTTCGAGCCGCCGACCGGGGCGGCGAAGATCAACGTGGCGGAGATCAAGAGCGAAAACCAGGCGCACAAAAACGAGGGCAAGTAATCATGAGATTTGCCAATGTTGCTTCCATCAGAAAGATCGGGGTCGGTTTGCTGGCGCTGCTGGCGACCCTCCCGCTGATTTACGCCCAACGTCCGCAACAGGCCCAGCGAGCCGAGCCCGCACAGCGGGGTGAACCCGCACCGCGAGGCGTACCCGCGCGCGCACCAGTGCAACGCAGTCCCGTCGTCGTGGATCGCGTCAATCACGGAACCATCCGTCACGTTGACACGCATGTCGTCCAGCGACCCGTCGAAGTGCAGCACGGTTTTGATCAGCACCAACATGTCATCGCGCATCACGACGTGGATGTGGACATCGGTCGCCCGGGGTTCTGGCACGGCTTTGTTTTTGGCGCGCGGCTACACGGCCTGCGGGGGGGATACGTACAGCTATTCGTGAATGGAGCGCCATACTATTATGACGACGGCATCTACTACCAACAGGCGGGCAATGACTATCAGGAGGTCTACCCACCCGTCGGCGCGGATGTCCAGGAATTGCCCGATGGCGCTGTTGAAATCGAGGCTGGAAATCTCACGTACTATTACGCCGGTGGCGCGTTTTATGTGCAACAGAACGGCGGATTCGTCATTGCCCCAACCCCGATAGGAGTGACCGTCCCCGAACTACCCCCCGGAGCCGTGCAGGTAGCCGTCAACGGCGGCGTGGCGTACCAATTCAACGGGATTTATTACCAACCGGTGTTCATGAACGGCGTGGCCCAGTACACGACATTCACGCCCTGATCGATAATCAGACACTGGAGTGCAAAGACGGGGTACACAGCGGCCGACGAGCCAGCGCAAGCTTGTTGGTTGGAGGTTATATCGTATCCGGCTGGGGAGCACGCACCCGACATGGCGCAGAAGTTGAAACCGGAAAGTTGAACTCGACCGGCTGCCGACTTGCTCAAGCTGGCTGAGCGAGAAGCTTTTCATTCACGTTGGCCCCAACCCAAGCCGTTGGCGTGAACTGCCCGATCTCAGTGATCTTCGCCGGGGGCAGGCGCGTGAATAAATCTTTCAGATAATCGAATGAATTGAGGCCGCGCCGGCGACAACTGCCCAGCAGGGTGTAAATTTCCAAAGTGCCGTCCTGCACGATTCGCGTCAATCTGCGTTCATCTACGGTTACCTTCTTCCCCCTCTCCGTGCCACTGGGGCGGCAGCACGGGGCGATGCGGGGTTAGCCGTGTGAGTCAGCGTGCCCAGCCAGGACTGAAGCCTGAGGCTGGCAAGCAGGCATCTGAGTTGTTCTAACAAGCGTTTTGTTTATGGTTGCTCACAGGCGGATGGCATGAGTTTGGCCAGTGGTGAGCCACTGCGGCGCAACGCCGCAGTGTAAGCGGCCTCATCA